>OBVY01000012.1_pt1 | contig 245064 bp, 262 predicted proteins | sample 1538051 | NCBI WGS metagenome assembly OBVY01 (sample SAMEA2580017, study PRJEB22360) | human gut metagenome | biome: human gut; feature: human-associated habitat; material: faeces | place: Denmark | collected 2008/2010 | reverse complement strand
TATTGCACAAAATTTTTCAAAAACTCTTGACTATTTATAGTTTGTCACCTCCTGTTGCCACTCATGCCAGTACCTGAAGATATTCCACTGCCGGATCTTCGGTTCCCTGCATGGAGCATCCTTTTTCTTTTGCATACAGAATATATTCCGCAATCTCTTTTGTAATCCGTTCTCCCGGGGCAAGGATCGGAATCCCCGGTGGGTAGCACATGACAAACTCTCCACTGATGCATCCCACGGAATCTTTTATGCTTAGCGATTTTTTTTCTGCATAAAAAGCTTTCTGCGGAGATACCGCCACCTCCGGATTGATATATTCCCCGGACAAAAGCCCTGTCCTGTCCCTGCTGTATAACCTCTTGATATCCTGCAATGCCCCTACGAGTCTCTCAATATCCTGAATTCTGTCACCAATGGAAATATACGCAAGGATATTACAGATATCACCGAATTCGATCTGTATGTCATATTCATCCCGGAGCAGGTCATATACTTCTATTCCGGCAAGCCCGATATCCAGTGTATAAACGGACAGCTTGGTGACATCGTAATCGTAAATGCTGGTTCCATTTACCAGATCACGTCCATAGGCATAGTAACCGCCAATAGAATTGATTTCATTCCTGGCATATTCTGCCATTTTTGCAACTCTGGCAAAAGATTCTCTTCCCCGCAACGCAAGATTTCTTCTTGAAATATCAAGACTCGATAAAAGGAGATACGATGCACTGGTTGTCTGTGTCAGATTGATAATCTGCCTGACATGATCTGCTTTTACCGCTTTCCCGGTAAGAAGGATGGAGCTTTGTGTAAGGCTTCCCCCGGATTTGTGCATGGAGATGGCAGACATGTCTGCGCCTGCTGCCATACCACATACCGGAAGGTTTTCCCCAAAATACAGATGCGTCCCATGTGCTTCATCTGTAAGCACCTTGATTCCTCTGGAATGAGCAAGTTTTACGATTGCCCGGAGGTCTGAACATATCCCGTAATACGTCGGATTGTTTACCAGAACCGCTTTTGCATCCGGGTTGTCCTCAATCGCCCTGGCAACCTGGTCTATTTCCATTCCTAGAGAAATCCCAAGTTTCGCATTCATCTCCGGATTCACATAAACCGGAACTGCCCCACAAAGCACCAGTGCATTAAGTGCACTTTTATGGACATTTCTCGGTAATATAATTTTATCGCCCGCCTTACAGGTTGACAATATCATTGCCTGCACTGCCGATGTCGTTCCCCCAACCATGAGGAATGCATTTTCTGCGCCAAATGCATCTGCCGTCAGTTCTTCTGCTTCGCGGATAACAGAAACCGGATGGCACAAATTATCCAGCGGTTTCATGGAATTTACGTCCAGTTCCACGCACTTTTGTCCAAGCAGCTGTACCAGTTCCGGGTTTCCCCTGCCTCTTTTGTGCCCAGGCACGTCAAATGGAACCACTCTTCTTTTTTTAAATTCCTCAAGTGCTTCATAAATTGGAGCTTTCTGCTGTCTATTAATATCCATTTACTACTCCTAACTCCTTACTGAAAAATAACAGGAGCCTCCAAGTCATTTTAACTCAAAGGCTCTTTTTCTTACATAACTTTATGCAAGTGCAGGTTCTTTTCCTGCAATAATCGCTTTCACTTCATTTTTCAATTCTGTATTCACTGGTCTTTCTCCTTTTTGTAACAGATATCGTCATCCCCAAAAAGGCATCTGACCGCATCTATATTATAACTTACACATTTCTTTTATACAATCAATTTTTTTGCATTATAATCCATGATTGTTCAGATAATTTGCCACACCATTGATTCCGTCATTGGTATGAATATACCTGTCAAAAACCATTTGAATAATTTCCACTTCATCCTCTGCCATCTTCCACGCAGATTAGGTTCACACCATAATCCTGCATAAGCTGTAAAGAGCTGAGTACATCCGCATAAATTCCTGACGACCTTTTATATTCTTTATACCTATAAATCGTCCGCTCACTGACATTGTTCCGCTTCGCAATTTCTACCATTGTCATACCGCTCTTCTTTAATATACTTCCATACGCCTGATTTATATATTGTTATTATTCCTTACGAATTCTTTCAACTACACTTTCCTGACTCATCTTTTTAAACTGATACTTAGGAATCGCATATGCAATTCCACTTAATATCGGAACCATAAGCAGGCACGGTACGATTGTAAGATGCATCTGAAAGAAAAATGCCGTACCGAGTGTATTTGCTAAAATCTTCTCTGCCCCAAACACAACTAATAATACTGCAATCACAAATGCGCCTCCCAAATATAGGAATCCTTCAGCCACCAACATTTTCGATATCTGCTTTTTCGTCATTCCCACAACTTCCAAAAGTGCCAGTTCTTTTTTTCTGCTAATTACAGAGGTTGCTGTTGTATTAAAGAAATTCATAATGCCAATAAAAGCTAAAATAACGACAAGAAAACTACCGATCATATAATATTTGCTGACATACCGCCTAAAGCTCGCCTTCATATCCAATACAGAAAACACATTGATCATATCATTTTCTTTCAAAATATTTTTATCAATGTATTCTTTTATCTGCTTGTCCTCGCCCTTCTTTGCATCAATGGCAGCATACATGGCTGATTCATTTCCTGTCTGGGTGATATACTCCTCTTCGGGAACCAATACCGTGATATAGATACAGTCCGCATACGGATAATCCAATGCATATGGCATCAGTGCTTCTCCGATGACTTCGTAATCTTTTTGGTTTCCATTTTTGTAATCCATCTGAAAAATATCCCCAGTCTGATAATAAGAAACCGGATGCTCTGCATATTTATCACCATAATCTACAAGCACATAATTTCCGCTTTTAAATGTATCCCAAGAGCATTTTTCCCCTCTCCATTCTAATTTGTCAAACACCGACTCGCTGATTCCGAGAAAATGAACACTTACTGTATTGGAAGCCTTTGCATCTTCCCAAACCTGTTCTTCATAATCGGTCCAGTTTTTTTCATATTTATCTGCGAATGCTTCCCATGTTTCCAGAAGTTCCGGCTCCATCTTGTGGGTTTCCTCAGAATAATACACATATCCTGTCTTAGCACTATCAGGACATTCGTCCAAAATCTCTTTGATTTCAGGTGTAATACCGTTGAAATTCGTATTTGACAAACTTCCCGTCATCTGATCCAGTTGAAAATCGGAAGCTAAAAACACTTTTCGGTAAGAATCAAAATCATATCCCTGCACCAGCATCACGATACAGTTGACAACCACCATAGAAAGAGCGATAGAAAGCATAACAATCAATCCCTTTTTCCAATTTCGTAACACATTTTGAACTGCCATCCCCCACCAGGTTGCAGAAGTATTCTTTTTTATTTTCCTATGTGACTGCTCTCCTTCTGCCAAACGCAGAGCTTCCACAGGCGAAACTCTTTCCACCATTTTACAAGCCTGCAGACTGGAGAGATACACCGTTAAAAGCGTTAAAAGTATCGCTGCAAGGAAAATCAAAGGATTGGCTGATACTACTGTCTGAGCCGTTTTTCCTGCCTGTGCACTAATTTCAGCATCTGCAGTCAAGGACGGAGCCATACAAAGACCTGCAAGATAACCACAAAGCAATCCGATTGGAATGCCAATAGCTGATAATCTCCACGCCTGCATACGTACAATTTTCTTCAACTGCTTTCCCGTTGTCCCCACATTCTTTAACAATCCGTAAGCCCGGATATCCGTTTTCACAGAAATGTTAAAAATATTATAAATAATTAAGTAACCAGCCAATATCACAAACAGTACCATTACAATAAAGGAAGTGAATGAAAATGAATCTTCTTCAAAAAGATTATATGCCGGATTGATCTCCAATCCTGTCCCTGCTTTCGTAAATCCTGCTGTCTTAGATATATTTTCTGTTTTCTTTTCCAGATTCCAAAGATTCTTGTACCAGACAGAATACTCTTTCCCTCCATTGTAGATGCCATTTTCTAATTCTTCCTGCGTAACGGGATAACGATTCTCCTTTGCATAGGCTTCGGATACCCAGACCATCTGACCTAAAACAGCTTTATCCCCCTGCCAGAATCCACATATCTGAAACGTATCTGTCTTATATTGTTTCAGCATGGGATTTACTTCCCAGGTCAGCGTTACTTCTTCCCCAATCTTTGGTGTAACACCCAGAGATTCCAATATCGTGCTGCTAAGTGCTACTTCATTTTCTTTCTCCGGCAGTCTTCCTGTAGTTGGCAGACAATTAAAACTTTCTGCCATATTTTCATCTGCATATCGGACCTCTACGGAAAATCCAAACCGTTCGTCCATTCCAGCTCCCAGAAAAATACCGGAACCATATCGTTCCACATCTTCATCCTGTTCTATTGTTTTTTGCAATCTCTCCGCATCTTCTTCTGACAAATTCTGCGCAATAGCATGGGATGAATCCATAAATTGCTTAATTTCCGTTGCTCTTTTGGAAAGTATCATGGATACACTCCCCACAAAGAGGCTTGTAAATAACAGTGATGTCAACATGATTGCAATAACAGCAATAATATTTCTTGCTCGGTTCATTTTCATAAAACGTTTCGTCAATAATCGTAACGTTTCTTTATTCTCTACTTTTACCATATAATCGCCCTCACTATACCAAACCACTGTCTGAAACAATTTTTCCGTCTTCAATCTGTAAAATCCTGTCAGCCATCTGGGCAATCTCCTCATTGTGAGTAATCATTACAATTGTTTGATGAAAACACTTACCGGTGACTTTTAAAAGTCCCAATACGTCCTGACTCGTTTTTGAGTCCAGATTTCCTGTCGGTAGGTTCATTTTAGTAGTATAAAAATCTCTGTTATTTTTTACGTATTTTACGTATATTTTTATTGACATTACGTAAAATACGTGTTATTATATACTTGTAAGGAGGAAACAATACAAATGAGATTTCGAGAAATTGAAAAAATAGTCCTCAATGACGGATGGGAGTTGGTAGATGTGAGAGGTTCACATCACCAATACAAACACCCAACCAAAACGGGAAAAGTTACAATCCCAAATCATCGAGGCGACATTCCTCAAAGGGTTGTCAACTCCATACTCAAACAGGCGGGTCTCAAATGAGACCTGCCACCCATTAAAGAAAGGAGCGTTATCATGAATTATATTTATCCTGCTGTTTTTTATCCGGAGGACGACGGGAGATATTCCGTTATTTTCCCCGACCTCAATGATTTAGCAACTTACGGAGATAACCTTGCGGACGCTTTCGCAATGGCTCAAGAGGCTTGCGGTCAGTATTTATTCACATCCTTGCGTGATGGTGATGTTCTTCCCGCTCCGACCCCTCTTGATGCAGTCGAAAAGGACGAGGATGCAGCACTTGTCAATTTGATTTGTGTCAACCTCGACGAATACGCCCGTGCGTACAATGACAAGGCAGTCAAGAAAACTTTGAGTATTCCTGCATGGCTCAATACTGCATGTGAAAATTACGGTATCAACTATTCAAAAGTTTTGCAGGATGCGTTGATTGCCAAAATTCAAGCACGTTCATAAATCCATTATAACACAAGGACGACACCCGTTTCCGGATGCCGTCCTCTTTTTTTGTCTGTATGCTTTTATAACTGTTCAAACTGTACATGCTCGGATTCTCCGGAGAGATAAAGGTCTCCGATTGTTCTGACCATCTTCTTTCCGTCCACAACATGAATCTCTTTCACATAATATGACTGTCCTCTGATAGCACGACCGCAGATGTTCTCATTGCCCCACGCTGCGGAACGTCTGATATTAAGTGAGCCGTCGCAAATGACCGTCACTTTCATTTTTCCCTGCGGGATGATGACTTTGTCCTCCGGCTCGTCCTCTGCCTCCTGTGGCTCTGTATTTGCCCCATTCTCGCCCGTTTCCGGTTCAGACGGAGGATTTGTCGTCTCTGCATCGTTTGAGGCTGTTCCCCCGTCCTCTGCGTCCTCCTGCTGCCCTGCTGCATCCTCGTCACTCTCAAATGTTGTCATCTTCTCAACGGTTTCCGCATCGACTGTTCCGACCTTGTTTCCGTCCGCATCGTATGTGTTGACGCTGCCGTCCGGATTTGTCTGCAATGCTCCCTCCGGAACATTGTCCGTGAGTGAGCCGATGACGTTTCCGTTTTCATCCCACACAACAAAACTCTCGTCCTTTGCTGCTGCTTTCATTGCTCCCTCAATAGTCTTGTACTCTTTGCAGTCCTCTTTCTTGAACTCTGTTCCTTTGCCTAAATAATATAACATGATTTTCCCTCCTATTTGCTCAAATACTTGCTTGACGCATATCCGACGATGTTCTTGTAAACCACATACAACCATTTCACACCGTTGCAATCGTTATAATATCCATAGCACTGGACTTTCTCGCCGTTTTTCATCACCGCAAGGATTGACTTTCCTGTTCCTGCTCCCGCACGGAGATTCAATCCTGATGCAGTCACCTTGTAAGTTCCTGCAAGGCTCTTGTTGAACCCGTGTGCAACGTCGACCTTTGCATTGCTCTTGACTGTTGTTGTGTTGGATGCACCTGTTCCGGATGACTTTGCCCCGTCTGTGAGGTTTATTGCAACGTGAGCATTGTCATTGAGGGTGATGTCTCCCTCAAGCAAATACGCATCCGATGTCAGATATTTGCTATCTGTCAACACCTCGAATCCTGCTGCCTTGAGACCTGCTCTCATGTTTCCGGTATAGAGATAAATGCTCACATTCTTCATTTTCTCATTTCCCAGTCTGTAACCTGCACCCTTTACGATTGCAGCGACACCGGATGAACAATCTGCCTCACACGCAATCGTGATTTGTGCAGGGTCGTAATTCGATGCCTTGAGATGCTCCCAAAATGTGTATCTCTCTGACTGGTCATATCCGATTTTATTGTTGACTGCTGCTGCCTTTGCCATGCTCGCAATCATTTTTCTGACCTTTGCATCCGGATGACGGAGGACACATTTCCACGGTCTGTTATACCAATTTATAACCCTCCACTCTGTACCTGTCTGGTCTCCTGCCTTTCCTCCGCTGTATCTGTTATTTTCATCATGTCCGCAATTTGAAATCATTTGTTTTCCTCCTTGTCAAATTCTTCTGTGTTTCTGTCCGTCATGTCTCCCATAAGTTCCGGACAATGTTCCTCAAGTTCTGTGTACACAATCAACCCGCAAATCAGTAACGGAATACCGACCCATAAAATCGCACATCCCAATGAAAGAATGAACCATACTACCACCGACATTCTTTCCGCAAATTCGTCATCCGGATAATAATATTCGTCATAGTAAAGCTCCTGTTCCTTTTTGCTTGCCCTGTCGACCCAAATGTAAAACGCTGTCATCGCTAAAAATACGACGACCGCACCCACAACGTACACAATCCCGATTGTCCTTGCGTTCTGCACGAAAAAGTCTACGATTTTACTCATTGACCTCACCTGCCTCACCGCTCACAAGTGTCTGCATCGCTTTGTTGCTCTCAAGCATCTTTTTCATTCTCTCAAGTGCCTCGTCGACCATCATCGAAAAAGCCTCAAAAGAAATCACTCTCGCAAGCCACGCAAACCTTGCGACAAACATGTCATATACATAACGCAGCTTGATTTGACCTGTACCGCCTCCCAGTTCCTTTTCTGCCTTTGTGACTGCATAGAGCAGCCATTCTCTCACTTTGTTCAACTGTTTGTCTGACGGCATTTTCACGAAAACATATACTGCATATCCTCCCGCTGCACATACCGCAATCAGACCCACAATCACAAACCAATTCTCGACGATGTATTTCATCCTTGTACCTCCTCGTCATCCTGTTCCGGTTCGTCATTGTGTTGTATTTCTCCGTTTGACTTTGTTCCCTTGACCGTTTTCACGGACTTAATGAGTGCCATTGCACCGCCCTCGACTGATAGAAAACGGAATACATTCTCAATCAGTGTCGACGGTTCTGAACCCATCCGCAAAAACACAAATATCATCACGACTGTAAAGATAAATGCTGCAAGAATCAAAGTGAATACAACACGTTTCATGAACAGACCGGACACCTTTTTGTCATGTCTCTCTTTTCGCTCCCTTATCCGGTACATTCTTTTCAGACGCCGGATTCTGATGCGTCGTTCCTGTTCTGTCATTCTCATGTATTGCCTCTTTTCTGTGAGGTTGATTCTTGCCCGTTTCCTGCCCTCCTGTTATCGGTCGGAATGCTGTTCTCCGTCCAGTCTCTTGTGATAACTCTTGAGTGACTGTTCCACAATGACAACACGGTCTCTCAATGATTTCATCTCCTCACGGTTCTCTCTCTCGATTCCCGTTTGATGTCTTTGAGGTCGTCTGCGATGTTCTCAAGTTTCATCATCACCATTGTGTCGGTTGTTGCTCTCTGTTCCGCATCTTCCTGTGTGTCCTTTTTCTCATTTCTCTGCTTTGAGCAGATACCGAAAAAAATCGCAAACGCAACAGATACTCCGGAGAGCAACAGGGAAATTTCAATCGTCAACGGCGTTCTCCTTTCCGAACTCTGTCGCCTCGATGTCGTCGGTGTCGCAGTATTTCCGCATGTGGTATTCGAGAACATCCATCTCCCTGTCTGTTTCCTCTACCTCCTGCCGGAGTTCCGCTCTGACCGCCTCCTCGATTTTCGACTGTTCAATGATTGTTTGCTGCTTTTTCACGATTGTGGATAGAGTTTCCGTCACATCACACAATCGTGAGATTATTTCAAGCGGACTCATTCTGTATCACCGCCGGAGAATGTCTCCCCTGTGATGTATTCATATTCGTCTGCTGAAATACTACCCTTTGCGACACGCTCGGAAATCTGTTCCTTTGTGAGAGTGCCTTTTTTATACATTCTTTTGAGACTTTCAACAAGCATTTTCATACTAAATCAACCCCTCCTCAATCAACTGCTGTGTGTATTCGTCGATGACTGCATCTTTCTGAAACTGTGTCACTGATTCGACAATTCCGGATGTGTTCTCCTCGACGACTGATTTCATGAGAGCCATGTTCTCATATTCCTCAACTGTCATTTCTTTCTCGTCGTACTGCCATTCGGTCACGGTCTGTATCTTTCCGTCTGCTCCCTCAACCTCTTTCTCCACCTGCTCGATGTTCTTACGCAGATAGACCGTTGACGGAGATGATGTCCTGTCGATTTCCTCCGGACGTTCCGGCTGTGTTCCTGTCACCTTTTTCCAGTCTGTCATGTTGCTCATTCTCCTTTCTGCTATGCTTTGAAACTATCCTCTTGAGTTTCTTGACATTGATTTTCGGTTTGATGTATTCAATGTAATAGTTGTATGTGTCCGTGTGTTTGAACAATCCCATATATGACAACATCACCGATGCGTTATACCATGAGATTTTATCCTGTTTTGAGATGTGGTTCGCCTTGCGTCTCGCACTCTCGATGTTTGATTTCCGGATAGTTGTCCGGTCATGGTGAAATTGAAATCCCATAAAATCAAGCATACGACCCTTTGTGACCTGCTTTCCGTTCTCGTCAAGCACTGGTTTCCCGTCTTTCATCACCGGATATTCAAATCTAAACACCTGCCAGTCGCCTTTTATCTCAAGGTCAAGGTTTTCGTTCAGATACGTCTCGATTGCCCTGTGCATTTTATGCAGTTTCTTTTTGCTCTTACCCAGTATCACCATGTCATCCATGTATCGCATGTAATGTTCTGCATGGAGTTCCTCCTTGATGTAGTGGTCAAGTGCTTTCAAGTAAAAATTGCCGAACCATTGTGATGTAAAATATCCCAACGGAACGCCTTTTCGCATCTCCTCAATAATTATTTTCAGTTCCTCGAACATCGCTCCGGCGATGCCGATTTCCCTCAAGACCTCCAACGCTCCGGAGATGTCGTCAAATGCTATGCACCCGACAAGCGTTTTTGTCTGTTCTGCATCAATCTCAACACTTGCATCCGTCAAAATCTTTGCAACGAGTGCTATTTTGTCATGTTCAATCAGTATGCAGAGTAATCTATAAAACCGTTTATCCCGAATTACTGCTTTGAGTTTTCTCTTGAGGATTCTCCGGTTTATGGATTCAAAGAAATGGTGTACATCCATCTTGAGAACAAAGAACTTTTTCCCGTCGTATGAATCAAGCCATTTCCGCATGTACTTTTTCCCGTAATGAACGCCCCTGTCCGGTATGCTCCCGCAGGAAAATTCATACAATCCATTCATCACAATCGGTTTGAACTGACCTATTGCACAATGATGAATAACCTGCTCATATTTGTAATGCGGTTTCAATATACGGCGTGTTTTCTTGCTGCTGCTCTCGTTGATGATGCTCGGTTTGTGATAGTCCGGAATGAACAACTCCTCTGTCAACATCTTTTTCAAGAGTTCTGTGTGTTCAGTGAGATTCTCTAATACCTCCCGCACATCATTCCTGTTCTTTTTCTTTTTGGATGCATTTATAAAACGCTGTTTTATGTAGTCGTCTTGCAACATTGGTTCATATAGGTTGTTGTAACTTCTCATATAGTATTTTCTTATCTCCTATCGGTTTTTGTGCGGATGCTTACTCAACCGACCCTATATCCGGAATGATTTTCGCCTTGTGGCGTGGGATATAGGCTGCATTTGATTAAACGCTCCGATATGAGAAGAAATTGGACGCACCGATGTTCCAGTTCGCATTGCCCGCAGAATTGTTCAAATTCAAGTAATCCGCACCGCAATAATCGCCATTGTTACAGTTACCGCCGACAAGGGCGACCGCAGGGAGCAGGAACACCGCCCGACACCGCACCCTATATCCCTATATTCATTTTTCTAAAAACGACCACACCGCCTAACGGCGGGAATAGCGGAGGCGTTCCCCCTCCGTTCCTCCCCCTGCTGCTTACGCAGCGATAGGCTGTTCTAAGAAAACGGACGCACCGACGCTCCAGCTCGCAAAGCCCGCAGAACCGTCCAAAAACAAGCAATCCGCACCGCAACAAGCGCCATCGCTACAGCTACCGCCGACAAGGGCGACCGCAGTTATTCCGGCGTTCCACCAAAAATAGTCACATGTGTATGTGCTACTGCTGCCACCTGTTGAATTGACAATGCGTCCGAATCTGCTTGACTTCGTTCCTTTCTGCCAACCGCTGCCGGATGATGCGAATGTGATTCCGACCTTTTCAAAGTCCTTTCCGGTCAGATTGTATGGAGGTGTCATTTTCGCAAGAATTTCTCCTCCGACCATCAACAGACCGTTGATTCTATCCCAACGGTTGCCCCACCATTTTTCAATGTAGAACACTTTGACCTCATGGGTCGTGTCCTTATAACCGAAAAACTGTCCTTTGTTTGTCAATGTTCCGGTCGCAAGGTGTCCGTAGTTCTGTGATGCGTCGTTCACATATCCGGATGTCTGCCCCTGTCCGAACGCTGTCTGTGAATTGTCTGTCTTTGACATAATCTTGAGCATACAATCCAACAAGTTTCTTTTGCTCCATGAGCCGATGTTCCAACCGTTGCCGTTCGCTTTTGCTCTTGTAATTTCTGTCGATGCGTTTGTATTGTACATGAGCGTCTGTCCTGCAAGAGAACGGATGCGTGTTCCGTCGTATGAACCACCGAACATCGGATAATAGAGTTTATCCGCATGTGAGCCGTCCTCTCTTACATACGCATCGTCGTTGTACGATTCATCATACTGGACGTTTGAAATAATCATGTACTCATAGTTTCCGACTTCAAACTGTGAGAGCCAAATTTTGCCCTTGTCACCGCTGCCATCGAAAACACTCATTGCATTTCCTCCGTATGCCGTGTTTGCGACATCGGATGCCGTTGTTCCGTCCGCTTTCTTTGTGTGGTCGTTCGGGTCAAGTTTATAATCTTCTGTACCGTCATATCTGACCATTGCCGGATAGTTGTTCTTTACAAAAAAGACATCTCCCCAGTCTCCGAAATCAAATGCTCCGGTTGAATAGTTCATCGCAGCAGGTGTCATTCCCACCGCATCGAAAAGGTATGTGCAGCGTGTCGCCGGATTGCTGTCATTTTTATTGATTTTCAGTCCGTAACGCTTTGCTCCCTTTACTCTTACATCCTCCCCGACTGCTGCCAGTATTGCGTTTGTATTCGCATATGTGCGGTCGAGTGTTTCTTTGTCTGCTACTTTTACAATTACGTCTCCGCTTGCCATGTGTTAAGCCTCCCTTACAACAATATTTCCGTCGGTCATTCCAATCTCACACGCTTTCCCTGTGACAGAATCAATCACGACATTCATTCCGGCAGCTATGCCGTCACACGCCTTTGCTGCCTGTTCCGCTTTGCTCGCTGCTGATTCCGCTTTCTTGACCGCTGCATCCACTTTCGCCTCTGCCTCTGTCTGCGATTCTGCATCCCTTACCTGTGACGCTAAAATATAGCCATATCCCGCCAGTCTTTAATATTCTTTACCTTTTTTCGATGTCACCTTTGTCGTTTCGACCGTGACCTCCTCGCCATAAGATACCGAACCGCACACTCTCCCGCTTTCATCGGGTTCACTTCTGATTCTCAACACGCCTTTTGAAATCGGTGTTACTTTCTTGTAAGTCATGCTCAAGCCTCCCTTATCGTCAAAATCCCGTCCTCAATCGAGAGAACGCAGGTCTTTTTTGTTACTGTGTCAACCATAGTGTTGAGACCGTCCACAATGCCCTCACATGCCTTTGCTCCTGCGGTTGCGGATGCTGCTGCATCGCTTGCCGTCTTTGCTGCACTGTTTGCACTGTTGGTCGCCTCCGTCATGTTCTTGCTGAAATTGTTCACGGTGTTCATGTACCCCTGTGTCAATTCCAGTATTTCCTCATAACGTGCATTATTGACGATAATCGGCAAATCAAAGAATTTGTTTTTACCATCTCCCTGTCTGACTAAATAATGACCGGATGTGTCAATTTCAACTCCGACCTCTCTTTCCTTGAGAATCAGTGTGTCCTCAACCGCTTTCCAGTCTGCCGTTGTTCCGGTGCATGGTCTGATTGCTGCCATCTGTTCAACCTCCTTTGCCCCGTGATTATGGAATATATCACACAATCACGTTTTTGTGTTCGTTTTGCCGTCTGTTTCCAGTATCGTGGAATTATACTGCTAATTGTCGGGAGGTCGGCGTTCCTCCGTCGAAATCAACGCCCTCATTTGCCCGTCTGACCTGTGGCGTTGCTCCATCAATGAAAATCGGTGTCACGGTTCGCAGGTATGGTGTTTCACCGTCACAATCAAGATACATGCTCGAATATAAAGCCTCGGCACGGTTGAAATAGTCCTGCACACTCTCAAGGATTTTCTCTGCGGATGCAAGCAGGGAATTTTGAATCGTGTCATCAATATCCTTTTTGTCCTGTTCAACCTGTTTCTTTGCCTCCTCGACTGCCGACTGCATCTGTGACACTTCCTGTCGAATCTGCGTCGCCGTGTTCAAAGTCGCCTCAAGCTGCTCTTGATTCTGTAACGCATCCTCTGCCCTGTCTGTGACCTCTTCGCAGTCCTTTGTCGCCTGTTTGGTCGCTGCGGTCGCATCCTCGGCGTTTTTGACTGCCTGTGATGTGTCCTGCTGCCTCTGTTTCTCCTGTTGGATGCGTGTGTTCTCATTTTCCTGTCGGCTCTTTTCCGCTGCTGTTCTTTCACTCTCTGCCTTTACCCTTGCATTTTCTGCCGTCACCCTTGCCGATTCTGCTTTCTTGACTGCTGCATCCGTGTTCTCAATGGTCTCAATATGCCCCTTGATTCTGTTCTCAAGGTCTGTGAACTCATTTGATGACAGGATTGCATTTTCATCCCTCTGTGACTTCTCAATCTCCATCGTGAACGATGCAGATGTGATAATCTGTGAATCATCACTTGTCCGGATTTCAATGTCACAATATGCCGTTCCGGAGGCTGCAAGTGCTTGATTTGTCAGTTCGACCGTCACATCCGAACCGGAATATGTACATGTGTTGTACACATGTTTCCCGTCCGGCTTTGCAATATTGATGACCGCTCTCGAACCTGTCGGAATTGTGTACGGTTCACCGTTATTGAGTAGTTTTGCAACGATGAATCGTGTTGCCTTGTCTCCCTGCTTTGCAGATACTAAATATCTTTTTGTGTCTCCGGACATCTCAAGATTGATGTTCGTCGTCAATTTCGTCAACGCTGCCATGCTCTCACCTCCTCTCGGTGTTTACTGCTTATTCTTTCCGGATTCTCCGGATGTTCCTCCTCCGGCTGTTCTTCCGGTTCGGTTCTCAAGGTTCTCTTTGCTGCCTTTTTCGCCTTTTCGAGTTCCTCGTCTTTTTCTGCCATCATTGCATTTGTGGAGTTTATGAGTTCAATCTTTGCCTCACTCCTCACCTCTGCCAGTACAGAAGAAAGAACGCCGTCCATGATGCAGGGAGGCAACGCATGTTTTGTCTGTATTGCCTCCATAGCGTTGAGGATTTCTCCCTTTGCACATTCGATTCTTACTGCGATAGGTGTATTCACGATTATTCCTCCTTTGCTGCCTGCGTTGCTGCCTGTGCTGCAAGTAACATGTCAAGTTTCTTGTCGATGCTCTGCAAGAGTTCCGTGTTTGTTTCCTCTGCGGTTTCTCTTGTCACAACTTCTGCTGTCTCGTTTGGTCTTGATGTGCTTTCCGCATCATCCGGAAACTTGAACTCCGGCTCTGCTGCCTGTTTGATTTCCTCTGTTTGAATATTTTCGTCATTCATCTGCATTGTTTTTCCTCCTGTTTTATCCGTTACTCCATGCACCCGAAATCAAAATCCCATTCTTGAATGTCAATGTTGCTGTTGACCATTTTGACAATGTTCCATCGCTGCTCACTGCTAAAGGTTGCTTGAATGTCAATGTTCCATTGATTGCCCCATCTTCAAAACTCACGTTTCTCAATTTATAATAGTGCATGTTAATGTCTGCCCCTGCATGTAGCATATTCGCCTCATAATTGTTGCACTGTTGTGTGCAGTACGCCCATTTCATCATGTATGAACTGCCGTTTGCACTTTCCTTGTTCGCCCATGACATATATGCTGTGTCATATTCTATATCAAACACAAGTCCTCTCTGACTGTCATTCCCTATCATGGTGTTTGTTCCGATTTTTCCGACATATTTTCCGTCACGATAGAAATGTTCGCCGTTGTAATCGAATCGTGTTCTTTTCGTGTTGTCTGTGATAGTTCCTGTGTACATCGTGATTCCTGTCGAATCAAACTGCATGTACGAACTGCCGTTATTGAATGCAACTCGGACATTGTATGCGTTCTGTGTGATTAGCGTTCCGAAATCATCGGAGTTGACTTTTTTCTTTACCTCGGAGGCTATTTCCTCTGCGGTCACTTGAATCTTTGCATCCGCATACAATGAATACAGTCCTAATACCTCAATATCCGTGATATACACGGGTGCGTTCTGTGTGTATGCGTAAATGTAAATATATTTCGTTCCCTCTGATACCGTGATTTCACGTTCAATCGTCGTGAACTCTTTGCTCTTTAGCATTCCGGAGGATGTCGTTGAATAACTTCCCAACGCCCCCACCTGCACCCTTGCCGTGCTTTCGTACCCTGCTGCTGTTGCTGCCTTATATCTCACACGATATGTTCCCGCAGGTATTTTCCCTAAATTCTGCCGTATATAGGAACTGCTTGAGGATGTTTTCAGTATTTTTGCAACCGTACCCAAACCGGACACATCCATCACGGAGTTGTTTGTCTCATTACTGTTGTACCAATTATCATCAAGTCCGTTTGAAAAATCTCCATTCACAACATAGTTGTGCATTGAGTTTTCCTCAACATGTTTTACCTCTTGAGAAATCTCCTCTTTTGTGGCTTTTATCAAGGAATCCATCTGCACGGATGTATAATAATTTTTCAGAGTGTAGGCAACACCCGCCTCGACTGCCTTTTTCGATGCCGTGATTTTGGTTTCAATCTCCTCCGTGGTCGAATAGTTCTCAAGGACTTTCTTTGTTGCCCTGTTGGAGATTGAGATTGCCTCCTCGGTCGCTGCTGCTGTCTCCTCTTTCTGAATCTCTGCAAATGTCTTTCTCGCATTTGAAATCTCAACCGTATTCTTTTCCGGTGTCTCCGGATATTCCGTGATTTTGACAATCCTCTGTTTTTCTTTCGTTCTGGTTTTCTTTGACACAAGTGTGACCGTGTCTCCGATTCCGTATGAAAGAATGTCTTTGTATTTTTCTGACGCTTTCGCAAGGTCGACCACCTCCGCAGTATATGCCTTGTATGGTCGTGACATTTCCTCAATCTTTGCCGTCGCATCCTCAATCAGACTTGTGGTGTTGGTGTATCGCTCGTCTTTCCACACATACGCCTTGATTTTGGAACTATACTGAAAATTGTCGATGTAATCTTTTCCGGTCAACCATTCCGGCGTGATGCCGTCCTTGCCTATCGGATAGATTCTTGTATAAAAATCATAGGTGTCGGATTTCAAAGATATTTTCCGGAGGTTCAATCCCTCCATGAAATAACACCCTCTGTCACTTCCTATCCTGTCATAGATGTCGATTGTCTTTGTCAGTGAGTGAATGATGCACTCACAACGGTATGTCGTGAGGCACTTTTGCAGGACATCCCATGCCGTGACGCTCTCCTGCTCGTCAATGGTTCTTTTCTTTGTGACTGTGCATGTTCCGACATGCCACCCCGTACCCTCGAACGCAAACTCAAGACACGCTTTGATTGTCTGTTCATCCGATTCAAACCCATACGGGAACGCCGTTCCCTCCAATTCCTCCACATTGAGGACGGCGGTGTATTTGTTGAACTGTTCCCCTTTTTCGACTGCTTTGAGAACAAATTCGTCCGTTTTAGTGCGTATATAATATTCTTCTTTGAGCAGGTCAACCAACGCTCCCGATGCAGGATAGTCAAACGTCAATTCCTTATCTCCGGAATCCAGTGTCGTGGTGATTGCCCTATCCTTGAATCCGGACAGTGTTCCGATTCTTTTCTTTTTATCATCAAAAATCTGCAACGCTCTCACCTCCTAAATCCACATCGGAGTGTATCTGACCGTCACTCTTGCCTTTGTGTTGGAGAATGTGAGTGCCGTTTCTCCTGCCTTTAATACCGGAAATTCCCACAAATCCACCTTGTCAAATGCGTTCGCCCCGTCTATTGTCACAAGTCCGGTTTTTGCATCTATCACAACTGTTTTTCCTGCTGCAAGGCTCTCAACAACAATGTCCTCTCCCAGTCCGTTGATTGTGTAATTCGTCAAGGTGCTTTTTGCATATACCTCCACAACGCACGGAGTGTCTCTTGTCCCCACTTTATAGAACGATGCGGAGGTTTTCCCGTCGAATGTGATTGAGAGGTCGTCATCGACGAAAAAGCCGTCAAATTCCACACTTACGACGTACCTCTGTTTCACATTCTTTTTCTCATAGTCATTTGATGTGATAAACCCGATATATGTTCCTTTGTAGCCGTCAAGTTCCAACCTGCACGGCTTTGTGAAATTCATCATAAATTCTGATGCAGAACGGATGATGCTGTTCCTGTCCTTGCCCTTGAAATAGATTGACAGTTTCAAATGACCCATCTGAACATCTGTCTCAAGTTCTGTCGGGAGTGTTGCTCCCGACAACCATTCATAATTATTCATGATTGAGGGAGGCTGCACATCGGCGGTCAACTGTTTTGCGTTGTACGCTCTGATGTCTGTTCCGTTTATCTTCATCGCCTTGTTTTACCTCCCTTTCCTTTTGTCTGTGACCATCTGTGCATCAACCCTTGACACGGTTCTGCTTGCAACCTCGTCTCCGTCGATGTATGTGTGATTCGTCACATACACAATATTTGATTTTTGAACTGCATCCAGTTTCTTGTCGAGGATGTTGTTCAATTTGTTATAAAATTCTGCAAGTGGCAAGATTGCCTCGTCGCCTGCCTCGCCTCCTACCATGAGGCTGCTGCCGTTGATTCCGAACACAGTCGGATTTGTCATGATACCGCCGGATTTATACCATTGAATCGAGAATGACGGGAGTGAACCCTTTCCTCCGATTCCGTATGGTGCTTTCCCTCCGCTCACGCTAATATGAGGCAGGTTCAAGTGTGGCAATGACCATTTGAAATTGAACGCCGATTTGATTCTTGACAACGCACCTGTCACCGCTCCGTGTGCGGATTCCATCTTTGAGGAGAATGATGATTTGATGTTCTCCATCGCAGACGATGCGGTCGATTTCGCACTCGCTAATTTGCTTGAGAACGCTGATTTGATGCTGTCGAGTTTTCCACCTGTCAGAGTGTTCGCCGTACTCATGAGAGAGTTCATTGTGTCTTTTATGCCCGTAAACGTAGCAGACACAATTCCCTTGATTCCCCCGCCTTTTTCACTGTATGCGGATTTCATGTGGTCGAGTTTTGTTGACACATTGGACTTTGCTGTCTCCATGAGGGAGGTCGCTTTGTCCTTTATGTTCGTGAAATCCGTCGACCATTTCGTTTTTATCTCCGAAACCTTTGAGGAAAATCCGGATTTGATTTCCGTCAATTTATTCGATGCATTGTTTTTCCATTCCGTCATTTTTGTGGTGACGGTGGTTTTCATGTTCTCCCAACCTGTTGAAACATTTGACTTGATGTCTGAAACCTTTGTTGAGAAATTCGTCTTTATTTCATTCAGTTTGTTTGATGCGTTGGTTTTCCATTCCGTCATTTTTGTGGTGACGGTGGTTTTCATATTCTCCCAACCATCGGAAACCTTTGTTTTGATTTCTGATGTCTTTTCAGAGAATTTCGATTTGATTTCAGAGAGTTTTCCTCCGGATAAATTATCAACGAATGTGAATCCTGCTGAATAATATCCTTTGATTCCCTCCCATCCGGCAGCAACAACGCCCTTGATACCGCCTCCGTTTTCTTCATAGGCGGTTTTCATGTTCCCCAGTTTTTCCTTTGCCGTTTCGGTCGCTGCCGACATGACATTGTGAACCGTGTCCTTTACGCCGTTGAATACTTTTGAGGCTGCTTGTCCTATGGTGCTGTTTTTTATGCTGTCACCGATTTCCTTGACCTTATTCGTAACCGCCTCTTTCGCTTTCGTAAACGCTCCCGTGATGGTCTCTTTGATTGCATTGAATTTTTCTTTGATATTGCCCCACAATTCGGACAGTTTTTCCTTGACCGTATCCCAGTTTTTATATAGGGCGACACCTGCTGCAATCAGTCCGGCAATCAGTGTCACAATCAGAATAATCGGACACAAATTCATGACTGCGTTCAATGCGGTCTGTGCTGCTGTCATTCCTCCGGTTGTTGCTGTGGCTGCTGTTGTAGCTGGCCGGTGTGGTGGCCAGATTCAAGAGACCATCACGGCGCCTCCCCCCCCGCCCGTATCTCCTGCCGTTCCCGCTGCCGTGGCTGCTGTCTTTGCCGTAATCTTTGCGATTATCTTTGCAGCTCCGGACACAAATTTCTGTCCGGTCGTTACCGTGTCAGAGATTCCCTTTGCCACTTTTCCGAATCCGATTGACAACGGACCGATAGCAGCAACCACGAGACCGACTTTGAGGATTGTTTCTTGCTGTGCCGGAGAAAGCGACGTGAACCACTTTGTCAACTCTTGAATCTTTCCGGTCAGTTTCTCAATCATAGGTGCTGCGGATGTCTGTGCTGTGGATGCTAGTGTCGACAATGCCAGTTTTGCGTTGTTCATCGCAACTTTTGCATTATCAATCGGGTCGAGAGTTCCGTTGTAGGTGTCCTCGACCGTCGTTCCGTATTCCTCCATTGATGACGACAGACTGGTGAGGTCGATTCGATTCTCACGAATCGCCTTTGTCATTTCTGCTGCACCTTTCTTTCCAAACAGTTCCGTTGCAATCTGCATCGCCTCGGTCTCTGTTTTTGCGTTCTTGATGCTGCCGATGGTCTCCGACAACGCCTCGTCCATTGATTTCCCCTCTGATGTGGCGTTCTGTAATGCCTTTTTAAGACCTGCCATCGCTTGAGTGGAATCAACACCGTTTGCATCGAATTGAGCCATCAAATTGATTGCTTGAGGCAATGACAGACCCATTTCTTTGAATGCTGCGTTGTTATCAAGTACATTTGATTCAAGCGTATCAACGGAGATTCCGGTTTCCTGTGCCTTTGCCGTGAGCAATCCTAACAGGTTTCCCGTTTGTGATGCATCGACGTTCCACGCTTTCATGATTTTGTCAACTTGGTCAACTGACTGTGTGACGTTTGTTCCGTTGATTGTTGCAAACTGTATGAACTGTTTTGAAGTCTTTTCAAGTTCCGTTCCTGTTGTATGGAATCTTGTGTTGACCTCTCCGATTGCCTCACCTACCGTTGACATATCCTCCGGCATTGTGCCGAAAACATTATCCGCAGACTTTGTCAATCCCTCAAGTGCCTCTCCGGTTGCTCCGGTCTTTGTCACTATGGTGTCATATCCCTCGTCGAGTTCTTTGAACGCTGCAATAGATGCTGCACCGATGCCCGCAATTCCGGCAGAGACAACCGACATTTTCTTTCCGAAACTTTCCATCTTTGTTCCCGCCGTATCGCAAGCAGTCGCAAATTTTTCAAGTTTATTGTCTTTTAACTGTTCATTAACATTTTTCAGTTCTGCCTCCATATTCATGAGGGCAGTCTTTGACTTTTCTGTCTTTACTGTCTGATTTGCAAGAGCCGTCTCTGTTTTCCCGATTGCTGTTTCATTTGCCTTGTACTCCTGTTCGAGTTTGTCTAATTCCTCTTTTAAGGCTTTTGACTGCTCGGAGTTCTTCCCCGTCTCCTCTGTCGACTTTGCATAGGCTTCTTTCGCAGCGTCAATCTTTCCCTTGAGTTCCTCCTGCTTTGTTTTCTGTTCTGACAGTTTCTTTGTCAACTTTTCCTGCTGCTCACTATTTAACTGCACAATGCCTTTCTGCACCGTGATTTTTTGAGTGAGCGATTCGGCTTTTGCCTTGAGGCTGTCTGTTTCCGAACCGAACAACTTTGCTTTCGTTGCTGCCGTCGTATATTCCGCAGACAGGACTTTCATTTGTGCTGCTGCCGATTTCATTTGTGACTGGTAATCACTTGAATTTGCAGAAATTTTGACGCTTGTATAAGCCATTCGGTCGCCTCCTCTCTTACTGATTTTCGTTGATTGTGTCTAATTCAAAACGCAAGTATTCCAACAACGTGACAATGTTTTCTTTCATGCACTGACTGTATGAGTTTTTCAAAAGCCGAATCGCAATTTTTACAACACGGTCGACAATCTCCCCGCAGACTTTCCATTGATTTTCCTCCGGTTCTTCCGGCTCGTCCTCATACCCGTTTTCACGGTCGTATTCGTCAAATGCGGACTTTTCTTTCTCCACCTGTTCAACCTCGACAATGTTCAATAGTTTCTCTGCAATTATGTTCTGCATCACAAAATGAACCGTCTTGATTGCCGTTAGAAAATCAATCACATCAATCTCCCCGATTTCCGCAAGCGTCAATTCATTTCCGAATAACTCCTGCACTATCTTTGTGTTGAAAAACATCACTCCGGAAATCTTTTCCGTGCTGTTTTTCTCCATGAGACTGATATATTTTTTGTACTGCTCCACTGTTATGGAGTTGATAAAATATCTTTTCCCGCTGCAAGTGACCTCTATTTCCGGTATCACTTGCCACTCTGAAAATTTTTCTCTATCTTCTCCATGCGTTTGGTGAGTTCTTCCCCGATTCCTGCGTCAATGAACTGGAACTCAAGAATCAAACCTGCTGCATCCAGTCCGGTCTCCGGATTCTTTAATTCCTCAACGGTGAACTGGTCTCCGTATGCTTTGCAGACAAACATCGCCATTATTTCAATGTCCTGTTTTGTATATCTCGGATGTGCGTCAATCTGCTCCGCAATATCGAGATACTCCGTGTATGTATCAATCGACATTTTCGGCATTGTGAACTCTTTGTTGCTGATGATGATTTTTCTTTTCATGGTTTATCCTCCTGTTATATATCCCTTGTTACGCTGCTGCGTCGTTCTTTTCCTGCACCTTTGAAAACCAACTCTTGATTGCTTCTGCTGCCTTTGTGTTCTCTTTCACAAGATTTGATTCATCGACCGAAATCTCATACGCATTGTCAAGACTTCTCTCGTAGAATGAACCCTTGATGCTCTTTGTTGTCGGAGACAATTTGCCCTCTTTTGTGCTTGCCTCCTCACTGATTCCCTCTGCAAACTTTCCGGCGTATAACCATTTGAAATCATACTTTCCGTTCAGTTTTCTCTCACGCCATCCGACAGCGACCTCCGGTGCTTTGTCGTCGGCTGTCTTAATGAGGAAACCGTTCTCGTATAACTGCCCGAATAAAATCTGTCTGTCCTGTGGTGCAAGTGCATTGACCTCAAGTTCGACCTCTGTTCCCTCGTATGAGTTGATGACCTCCTCCGTTCCGTCATCGGAGTAAATCTTTTCAGAAGTCCATTTTTCATCAACTTTCGCTTTGATTGCTCTTGCCAGTTTCACCGGAGTTCCCGCAACATATCCTGTTGCATCATTCTGTGTGATTTTTGCGATGTAGAAATCCCTACAACCGCATGTTCTACTTCTGACAATCTGTGATACTGTTTCGCTTAATGGTGTTACTGTTTCAGTCATGTCTATTCCTCCATTTCATAAAATTTTGAAAATCTTTGTGCTTTCATATAGATTCCGTCCTCCGGTTTGGAATCGTCTCCGTTCCTGCCCTCAAACGAAAAGTCTTTTTCTTTCATGAGTTTCTTGATTTCCCTCGCAAGTTCAACCTCGTCACTCTCCGAAAAAATAGTGACCTGCAATGACAGCGTCACTCCCTCCGCATCATCATCCGAAAAGTTCTCGTCGACTTCTCCCAAATCCCACAAGGTCACATGTGTTTCATGGATGTCCTTGTCATACCACCCTTGCATGACAGTGATTCCCCTGTCTGAAATCTGCTGCAACGCATCCGATGCGTCTTTTATGATGTCCGGACTGTTCACGCTATCACCTCATTTCATTGTGTTATCTAAATAGGATTGATACTCCTGTTCTGCGATTTTTTGCAGTTCCGCATCTGCCTCACGCCCTGTCGCATAGATAAATTCTTGAGGCGGTCTGTAAATAGTTCCCCAGTTAATGAATTTCACATAAAAGTGTTCACTATTATCCGACTTTTCCCATCCGACATCCGCTGACGCTCCGGTGTCTTTCACCTTGACCGCCCCCAGTGGAACGCTGTCCGCTGCGTGTGATGTGACCGATGATTTTGAGCCGAATCCTCGACCGCTCAACTTTATATCTGCCGATTTTGGAATCTTCCCCGACATAATGCGTTTCACGACTGGTTCCCCCTGCTCAACAATCTTTTTGTTGACTGCTCGGATGTCCTCGTCGCTTGCTGCATCCTCAAATGCTTTCATGAGTTCTTTCAAGCCTTGAAATTCCATTTCAATTTTCATCGCATCCCTCCGGTGTCAGATTATGACACTATGCTCCCGCTCTACATTTCAACTGGTATTTCCTGTCGTCCGTGAACATTGGAGACGCATCATATATCTTGAACTCAACGCCTTTGTACACCGCATAGAACTCTTTCAAGTTCAGTCGGATTTCTTCCATCTTGTCGCACGTTCGTGTCTCAAAAACGATTGTGTTTTCAAGTCCGGTCTGCAAGGCTGTGTATTTCTCATTTGTTCCCAAACTCTTGACCTCGCACCAACAGGAATAAAACTCCGTTTCCTCCTGCTGCCGTCTGCCATCAACAACGCTCGACACCTTGCGAATTATCTTGATTCTGCCTGTCATTGTGCTGCACCTCCGTATATTTCTTTCAAAAGCATTGAGGAGGCAGCAGAGGCAAGCAGTTTCGTGTCGCTCCGGTATTTGTCACGGTTGTCGTAGAGTTCTTTCACGGATATAAATGCAAGCAGCTTTTGACGGCTTGTGAGGCTGTACTGGTCGAAATTCGGAATCAGTTCCGTCATTTCCTGTATGGTCACATCAAACATCAATTCAAGGATTTCCATGTCGTCATCATAGTCGATGTGACAATATACCTTGCATGTGGCAATCAGACCGTCTCTGTATTTCTCTTTTTCTTCATCCGTCATGTTTTTCACCTGCTTTCAATAGCAGGACGGATTCACCGCCCTGCTGCCTTGTTACCCGTTGACAATCTCTGTGATTTCACCCTTGATGACTGCATCCTTGTCAACTGCCTGCACATCGAAACGGTCACGAACCTTGAGACCTGTCATGTCCTTATCCCATAACCCCGCACCTTTGTCATTAAGGTCGATTGTCAGAACATTTCTGTCAAAAAGTGTGATAGCCTCTTTCAAGTCACCGCAGAAAACAGGGTGCTTGTACCCGTCGATTGTATGACCATCGCTGTTCATAATCGGTGTAGACTTGAGCGTTTTCTTTGACAGTTTCACGATTCTGTATTCCCCGAAAAGCATTTTTCCCTTTGTCTGCTGCGTCGGGTCTTTCTGCAAAATATAGTTTCCATCCTTGTCCTTTAACTTGTCGAGGTAGTTGAAACCGCTCTGATTTGTGATGACGATTGAGGATTCTGCAATCGCAGGGTCTAACTGCTCATTGAAAATATCCTTGAGGCTGTCGAGATTCTCCACTGTGACCTCTTTTCCCTTTGTCATTTCGTTGAGTACCTTGAGAATCATTGCGTTACGGGTTGCCTTTGTCTTTTTCGCAATCCATTTGTTGATGTACGCCATGATGTTGGCTGCTGTGTCCTCAAGCAGTTCGGCGGTCATCTTGAGGATTCCACCTTTTTTCTTGACCTTGTACTCAATCGGTAAAAATTCCGGCTCGTCCATCTCCGGAAAATCCGCAGCCTCATCCACGTTGTCGAACGGTGTTGATTCTGCATCAACCTCAATGTTTCGTGTTCCGGTCTTTGTCACAACCCCCTCAACATTGACATACTGCTCAAGGTTGTCGGATGAACGACGCAGTTCGATGATGTCTGTTCGGATGTCCTCCGGAATAGTCACGCCGATTCCGACCTCTCCCTCACTTCCTGCGGTTGTGTCGGATGTGAGTGCGTTCTTGTACACCTCAACATCTGCCTCGTCTGCCTCTCTGTGCAGGAATCCCGCTTTTACGATGTTGACGAACGCTTTCACAAGGTTCTTTTTGTCAACCTTTTTCTCACCGCCGACCTGCTTTGCAGTGCCTTTGTTGACCTTGTCCTCAATACTGCCCTGCTCGTCCTCGTCCAAATCATAGAGGAGGTCGAATCTGTTCTGTAACTCCTTGAGTTCTTCCTTTGCTGCCTTTGCCTTGTCGAGTTTTCCGTCGTTCACAAGGCTCTTGACTTCATTTTTCTTGTCGTTAATCTGTTTCAATAACTTCTGTAATTCCTTATTCATGACTTTCTGTCCTCCATTTCTTACATACCGTAAAGGTATAAATCATCGAGAATCTCCCGCTTTTCTGCCTCGATTCTCTGTTCCTCTGCCTGTGTTGCTGCACTGTTTCTCTTTTCCAGTTCTGCAAGCACCGCATCGACAATGTTTTCTTTTTCAGTTCCCTTGAGTGCCTCCGGAATATTGTTGTATTTCTCAAAATAGTCGGATGCACACGCTGCGACTGCTGCCTTTTCTTCGATTTCGACATTGAAATACTGCTGCATCTTCTTACTGTCGAACCATGTCTCATTGCTCATGAGGCTCTGAATCTTGTCTCTTGTGACACCCTCCTGCACATGTTCCATGTAAACGTCAAGGATTGAATCCTCGCAGAGATTCAACTGTTTTATTACTGCCTTGAAATCGTCTGCGTTGCCGTATGCCATGCACAACGGTTTGTGAATCATTGCTTGTGCCCCTGTTGCAAAATGCAGTTCGTCGCAAGCGAACATGATGACCGATGCGATAGATGCAGCCATTCCGTCGACATAGCCGACTTTGTGTCCGTCGTATCGTTTTAACTGGTTATAGATTGCCAGTCCTGCAAATACGTCTCCACCTCCGGAATTGAAATAAATATCAATGTCCTCATAGCCATCTAACTGGTTGAGAAAATCTGCGATGTCCTGCGGGCATCTGTCCTCCTCGTACCACATGGATTCCCATGTTGCCGATACAATGTCACCGTAGAAATACAAGGAACATCTGCTCTGTTCCTCGTCCTGCTCTAAATCCAAATAGCCGACATTTTCGACCTTTCCGCTGCGTTTATTCTTCTTTGTGAAATCAAAACGTCTCTTTGGCATGATTATTCACCTCCCTCCTGTTCATCCTCGTCCTCTGCCTCGTCGGTTTCGTCCGGTTCTGTTGCTGTGTCCGGCTGCTCTGCGTCCGGCTCTGTCTTTTCTTCCGGCTACTCCGGTTCTTCGGTTTCATCCGGTTCGGATGCACCTTTCAAATATGCTGCTCCCGCCATAGTCAACGGAACGATGCTGCCATTTGCAAGCAGAACATCGCCTCCCTCCGCATCTTCCATGTCGAGTTTACGTCTTGCCTCATTTGGTTTGATAATCATTCCCCCGACACCGTTTCTCAAATATTCCATCTGCGTTTTTGAATCAGTGCGGAACAATACCTTTTCGTTGAATTTGTAATAATATCCGTCGTCTGCATCTTCATCCGGCAGTATTTTGAAATTGATTTCCTCCTCGTACTGCTTGATTATGAACAGTTCTGTGTCAACGTAGAATGATAACTGCTGCATTTCGCTGTTACTGTATGACGACTTTGAATAGTCGTTGATTTGATTCGGTTTCACCCCGAACGCTCCGGCGATTTGCAGTGCATTGTATTTTTTCAGTTCAAAGAACTGCGAATCTGTCAGTTTGATGTCGAGAGGTGTGAGTTTCATCCCCAACGGAACAGGCAGGATTTTTCCTGTATTCTTCGCTCCGCTGCCGAACTCCTCAAACGACTTGACAAGTGCTGTTTTCGCTTTTTCGTTCAGTTCTCCGGTATATTCAAGAGTTGCCTTTGCTGTCAGACCGCTCTCATACAAGTTATTCATGAACGCCTGTGATTCGGATGCACCCGCAACCGTGTCTCTCAATATCTGCTGCACTGGTAGTCCTGTGATTCCGTCAAAACTGAATGATGTTTTGAAGTGCATGACCTCGTCTGTACTGAACACATATTGACGACCGGATGTCGGGTCTGTGTAGACATACCACAAACGCCCAACTCCTGCGAATATTCCCGCATCGTCAACGACTATCTGCACACAATTTGACTGCATAACCCACAAATCAACGATTTTGATTTCACCGCCGTATTTCTTGCGGTCAAACTTCTTTCTTATGTACACATAGGCGTTTCCGTAATGGTTGCGGTTGATTTCAACCGTGTTCCAAAATGTCGTTGGTGTCATAAACGGATTCGGTCTTTTTGAGAGCAGCTTTGATGTGTCCGTCGCCTCTGCCTCAATGATTCCCTTGTCCGTTTTCTGATAATATTTGATAGGCATTTTCGCAAGGGTCTCCGACAGCATCTTGAGACATGTGAAATATGTGACCTCTGATGTCGGTTTCCCTTTTCTTTTCAGTCCTATCCGCTCAAGGAACGACGGTGAGTTCAGTGTCACAACGCCTCCGCTGTCCTGTGGTTCACCTCTCCACCAATTTGAAATTTTCACTCCTAATCTCTGAAACGGATTCATTTATTTCTCACCGCCTTTCTTCATGTATTTTTCAAATTGCTCAAGCCATTCATTGACAGTCTCATTCACATCCGGACGGTACTCCTCTTTCATTGCGTGTTTCCATGCGTCGATGATAGCGTCAATCGGGTCGATTCTCTCTGTCGTGATGTCTTTGTCAATTTTTATTTCGCCGTAGTTGTTTGAGATGGTCTTTGCATTTGCAATAGACCACACAAGCAAACTGTCGACAGGAACAACAATCTTGTTTCCCTCTTTTCCGACCTCCATTCCCTCGATTTCCACATTGCCCGCCAAAATCTCAAGTCTGAAATCAACCGTCGCATCGTTCAACTCTTTCGCTGTCTGTGTGACAGAGATTGAATCGAATCCCAATGCCTCAAGGTCTGACAGGAACGCCGAGGCGTTGTGCGGGTCATAACAAATCAACTGCGGTTTGAGGTCGTATTCTTTCACCAAATCCTCAAGATATTTGATGATGTATTTGTAATCTGTCTTTATTCCTCCCAGTGTCTCGGTCACTGTCACAAGACCCTTTTCAATCCATACGTCATAGGGCACTTTGTCGGTCTTGATGTGTTCGTCCACCCTTGAGGACGGAATGAACGAATGTGTGTGTACAAAATATTTCTTTATTCCGTCAATCATGAACGGAATCACGATTGCGATTGATGTCAAGTCGCCTCCGGATGACAGGTCGACCCCGACATAACATTTTGACCCTCTGAAATTCTTGAGCGATTTCAGAACGGCACATGCTTTCCATTTTGCGATGTCCTTGATATACAGCGAATTTGACCACTGCATCCACATGTTTAACTGCTTTACGAGGAAATCTCTCAAGTCCTCCCCGCCCATATCACGGGCGGTATGTGCAATCGGTATGAGGTTTTCAAGAGCATCCCTGTCAAATTCAAGAATCGGGTTCGCTTTTATCCAGTTCTCCGGAACATATCTGTCGTCATGCTCGTCCATCTGTGCGATATATACGAACTGACTGTCGTTTTCAAAAACACCCTTTAACAGATTGCAGCAATATTCATACAATTTATAACAGGGTGATTTGAGGTCGAACCCTGCTGTCGTGATGACCGAAATCAACGCCGACTTGAGTTTCTTAATACCTCCCTCAAGCAGCTTGTACATCTGATTCGTCTTGTGTGCGTGATACTCGTCAACAATTCCCAAATACGCACGGTGTCCGTCAAGTGACTTTGTATCACCGGACAACGCTTTGATTTCTGAATGTGTCAACAGACAGTCAATCGTGTGGTTGTGGTCATGCACTTTGAACCATTCCGACAAATCCTCGTCCGAATTGATGAATTTTGCGACCTCGTCAAAAACAATGTTCGCTTGGTCTTGCTTGGTAGCCGTACAAAAGATTTTTCCGTACTTGTACCCGTCAAAATTCCCGTAATAACATGCCAAAATACCGTTGATGAACGATTTTCCGTTCTGTCTGCCTAATTGCACATAAGACGTTCTGAACCGTCTGTATGATTTTTCCTTTGTTCTCCACCCGTTGAGCGACCCTAAAATAAAGCACTGGAACGGATATGCGGTCACATGCTCGTTTTCTTCGCCCTCTGCAATGGTCAATTCCTCTGCGAAATTGATGATTTCCTCTGACTTTTCAACGTCGAAATAGTATTTGTACGGTGCTGCTTTCGATTTCTCAATGTCGTCGAGGTGTCTTTGACATGCAAGTCGGACATATTCTCCGGCTGTTATCTTGCCCGAAACAACATCAAGGGCGTATTGTGTGCAGCGGTCTTGTGTTTCTCCTGCTTTCGCCATACCTTAATTTGCATATTTCGCAAATTTATTCTCCGGCTTTTGCTGCTGTGGTTTCGGTACGACCAAACGGCAGCGTGAGGAGACTGTCAGCCCGAAATCCGATGCTCCCTGTCTGCACTGTTTCATGCAGCGGTCTTGAATGATCATGAGACGCTCACGTTCACCGTTCACGACCTGCCTTGTACCGACCTGCACACGTTCTTTTTCTCCCGTGTCCGGATTCGTCTTTGTCTCATATACCGGAACATCCTCCATCAATGGAGTTGCTCTGATTTGCTGCGTGATTTCGATGTACTGGTCTTGTGCAATGAGCAATCTCGCCAGTGCATCGCAGTCAACATTCGCAATCAGTTTGATTTCAAGTAATTCTTTCGCAATCTTCCGGAACTTTTTCTTTTGCTCCGGTGTCAAATATGACGGAGGTTTCACTTTGTCGTTCGGTGCTACAACCTCGGCGTTTTTTCGTGCCTCAATTTCTGCTTTTGTGAGGTGTTTTCGCCCGTTCATAACAACCAAATCCGTGGGTTGTCTCTGTCCTGCCATGTAGCAACAAACCCCCTTTCCGTCAACATTTCAGTGATTTTGTGTCACATTCTGACACCCCTTTCGGATGTACCTTTCTGCTGAAATTCCCGTGGGGAGTTTTCTCCAAACAAAAGAGGGGGTGCGACTAGAAATGAATCGCACAAAACTTTTTTATATCCCCCTGCCTCTCGAAAGTGGTACTCAATCAGTGACCTCAACTGTTTCTGTGTTGCTCTCATGCTCGCTTTGCTCTGCTTATACAGAGCAGTGATTGTGTTGTGTGTCTTATGGTTGAGAGGTATGAGGTTGAACGGATTCAAGCGTTGTTCCCAGTCGTCCTCAAGTTCAACTATGTGGTGTACTGGTTCGCATGTGAGTAGTTCATTCTCGACATACAATGCGTATATATCCACGTTGTCATAGACCTCAATGATATGCTCCCGCATCGCCCGCCATTCCTTTGACACATAGAACTCGGCTGCTCTCTTGTCTCGCCGTGTGTTGTTGTATATCATGTGCCTCGACTGCTGCCGTTGCTCACATTCCTCGCACATCTTTACTGACTGTGGAATCAACTTGCCACACCTGCATGATTTCAAAAGCATCTGCGTTCTCCTCTCTTCATTGGTTCTCCTGTCCTGTTATCCACAAGAGGCGGGCAGTTATGCACATTACTGTGTACACTTACCCGCATATAACAGGAGGGCAAACAGGCAAGAAAAAAGCGACTGCATATCTGCAATCGCTCGTCTCAACTGTTCACGCTAACATATTATCACGTTTATTTTGCCTTTTGTTCACCCACTTTTTACCCCTATTTTCACCCTCATTTCACCCTGTTTTCACTCCGTTTTTATCATTTTCAATCGCTTTTGCACCGAATAATTTGATTGACAGGCGTTGAATCATGACCTTGCACCACTTTTTCGGTGAGTTGCGTCCGCATCCTGTCTCCCTCACTATATCCTCGTATGTCTTGCCCTTGATATAGACTGCCTCAAGTGCGTCGTACTTGTACCCCTCACCTGCTGCCTCTGCATCCTCTTTGAGTGATGCAAGAGCCTGTTTGAGATGCTCGAACAGAATGACCGTCTCTGCACGGCACTCTCTAACCGATTGCAGGAACGCTCTTTCTGCTGATATGTTGTATTTGTCTATATCCGGCACTTGAGAGGTCTCTGATACCGCCTCTTTGATGTACCGCTCCATTTCACGATAGTTTTCGAGATATAGCAGGGTTTTGTCAATGACTGTCTGCTCTTTTTCCTCTTTCATGCTTTTTCCTCGCTTTCTGCTTTCTTCTCATAGGCAGACCGTGCATTTTACGCCAGTTATTCGTGTTTTGGCGATTTGTGCATCTTTGCGAATCGCACATTTTCATAATTGCCGTTTTTACCTGCTCCGCTGTGACACCCGTTTGCATGACTGCCTCGACGAACTGTTCTGCCGATGTTTCGACCTTGATTTCCGGTCTTTTATATTCCTTTTTTTCTGTAACGCCTTTGTTGACTGTCGCCCTGTCTGCTGCCTGTTCAATCATGCCCGAAATCTCATTTTCTGTCTTTCCGGCTTTTCTGAAATGCTCAATCACGTTTTTCACGATGCTCATAATTCCCATATTATCACGCTCCTCCTTTCCATTTACGCAAAAGGGAGTTGTTCGTCAACACCGTCCGGAATGTTCATGAACCCGTCACCTGCATCCGTATAACCCGCATTTTGCTCCTGTTCTCCCGCTGCTTTCTTGCTTTCTGCAAATTCCTGTTCCTCAATCACAACATCGGTCGTATATATCTTTTGACCGTCTCTGTTGGTGTATGAACCCGTCTGAATCCTGCCCGTAATAGCGATTTTTGTTCCCTGTTTGAAATACTTCTCTGCAAATTCGCCGTTTTTGCCAAATGCAACGCAGGAAATGAAATCCGCTGACTGCTGCCCGTCTCTCGCACCTCTGCGGTCGACTGCCAGTGTGTAACGTGCCACGCACATGGATTCTTGTGAACTGTTCTGCTGTGTATATCTGACATTCGGGTCTCTTGTAAGTCTCCCCATCAATATGACTTTATTCATTCGCCGTTTCCTCCCGTTCTCTCTGCATCACATATTCATTTTGCATTTTCTGTAATCTGACAAGTCCTTTTTTGAACTCAAGGTCATCGCCATTCATGCAGACATCGAATATTTTCTCATAATCAACAATATGGGTCTTGATGAACTCTGCCTCCGCTGCCGTCCTGCTCTCATTGATGAACATTCCCTTGACTGCCTCTTTTATCATTTCGCAATGTGTCTTTTCCTCCTCCGTCTGTGGAGGTGTGCTTGCAATCAAACGGTCATAGGCGTTGTCAATCGCTCCTGCAATCAATTCTCTCCAACCTTTGCCCTTTTCCCCGATTAACTGGTTTTCAATGTCCTCGAATCGGTTTCCGTGTCCTGCTGCCACGATGCGGATGTCCTTTTTGCCCTTTGCTGCAATCAGAATCAAATCGTCATCGTATGCCTCCATGTAATAATCAAATTTCGCATCGAAATTCTCCCTCGGATTGATGATGATTTCCGGCTGACTGCTGCCCTCCGTCTTGATGCTCACTCCGATGTATTTCGCATCCTTGATTTTCGCATTGATAAATTCTGCCTTTAATGTACTTTTGTTCATGCTGCTCCTCCATTCACTAATCTGTTGAGTAACTGTTCATACATGGTCTTGTATGTGTCTCTTTCTGTCTGCAATCTGATTGTCTCCTCTGATGATGCCGTGATTTCCGGCTTTTCATTTTCCTTTTCTTTCAACGCCTCCTGCATCGCTTGAATCTTCTTGCGATAAAGGTCAATTTCCTCCTGCTGTTCTTTGATTGTCTCGTTGTATTTCTTCGAGGTTTTCATGTTGCCGTCAAGCTGCAAGGAAATCATGAGAGCGATGTCGATGTTCTCCATCTCTTTGTCTGAACACTCTCCGATATACGTTCCGATGCGTTCTGTCGATACCGAATAGACCTGTTCACATAAAACGGTGCTTGGTCTGCCTGTCGACCTCACTGTCACATGTGTCGGGAGGTCTGTTTTCGGCTGCGTGGTCATATATACAACCTCAACGACATTGCTGTTCTCATTATTCTTGTCATTGCTTACAACGACCGCCGGACGGTCGGAGTGCTGTTCGCTCCCGTTATACGACACCCCCCCTCTGCTGATATAGAACATTTCGCCTCTCTTGATGTTATTCATGTCATTTCCTCCAATTCTTCAAACTGTATTTGATGATATATACAAGCTGCATCAAATACGGATGTTTTTGTTTGTAACTCATTACTCCTCACCGTCTTTCATGAGTTTGGTTGCCATGATGCAATATCCGTCCTCAATTCCGGTGTAGTCCTCAAGGATATATGTCACAAGCACCTTGACCGTGCGTCCGGTGTTTTTTCCGTCTGCAAATTCCATCATTTCAAGGATGTCGCCCTTTTTATATCCTCTGTCGTTCTTTCGGAGTTCAAATGTCTTGATTCCGTTTGCTACATCATCGAAATACGACTTTGCAAGGCGTATCTGATGCACTTTCTGTCCGGTCTCCTGTGTATCTGACGGGAGGTTCTGCATTTTCTTCTCCTGCTCCATCTCACGGAGTTTTTTCTTTGTCTCACGGTCGATTGCATCCTGCTCCTCTGAATATCTCTGTTCATCGGTCTTGTATGCCTCCGCACGGTTCTTGTACTGGTCGCATGAGGTACATGTTCCGGTCTTAACATTGCAAGTCTCGTATTCGGTGCAGGAATAACAGAGAGATGTGATTCCCTCCGGATGAGGTGTCTCATAATCGTCGCCCGCTCTTGCCTCCGGAGGATTCATGCCGTTTTCTTCCGTGTCGGATTCTGACACCTGCTGTCCTGCTGCTTTCGCCTCTTTCATGTCTTTCACTTCTTTGTGTGTCAGTTCTCCGGTCTCTGAAAATTTTCCCAGTGTCTCACGCTGTTCATCCTCCGTCATTCCGCTCAATTCATAAGCTGCGGAGAATGTGAGGCGTTCTTTCTTGAGTTCCTCTTTCCATTCCGGAATCAGATTGTTATTGATTGCCTCAATCTGTGCAATCTTTGTTTTGCTCACATGCAGCATTGAGGAAATCACATCCCTCAATCGTCCGGATTGCAGGTCATATCCCTTGATTTTCTTTCCTGCTGCTTTCATACGCTCAAGAGATGCCTTGAGGCGTGTTTCCTCCTCAATCATGTCGGAAATGGTCTTTGAACGGTATGAGTTGGCGATGATGATTTCAACCTGCTCCTCGTCATCGTCCTGTGGTGTGGTCAATTTACTGGTTGCAAGTTCAAAATCTTTATACCCCTTTGATACGAGGTATTTGAGAGCCTCCCACCGTCTTTCACCTGCGACGATTCTGTATTCGCCTTTTTCGCACGGTGCATATACAAGTTCGAGGTTCTGTTTCAAACCGGACAGGAGGATGTCTCCTGCCAGTTCTTCGATGTCTGCAACACTATAAAAATTCATGTCGTTGCGGTACATCTTGAAAATCGAAATGTCCTTTGTGCGGAATCTCGCTCTCGGAGATTCGTCAATCCCTGCTTTGCTGTTCTTGTTGAGTGCGTCTTTCACGCTGAATCCTGCTGCCATCTGTTCACCCTCCTGTCATTACTCTGTGAGTTTCTGTTTTTTTGTCTCGGTACGTTCGACGTTGATTTCGCCCTTGCTGTTCTGCGAAATAGAGGCTTTCACGCCTCCACGTAGGTTCAACGTGACCTTTGCCAGTCCTCCGGTGTAAATTTCCTCAACTGCTGCCTTGAGAATCTTCACAATTCCCTCTCCGCATCTCTTGTCCGGTGTTGCTGCCTCTCCAAACAGTGCAGCGACGTTCTGCATCGCCTTTTCTTTCCTCTGTTTCTCTTTCTGATACTCAACCGCATCTGTGCAGTTACATGTCATTGTTGCCTGTTCCTCTGCCTGTGCTGCTGTCAGTTCTTCGTCTGCCTCAATCTGCGTCATTTGACCGCAGAATCTGCATTTTGCTGTTTTCACAATATTTCCCATGTGCTTTCCTCCTTTTCCGGTCTTATGCGACCTCATGCAAAATAATTTTTCTGAATATGCTCTCGAATATTGGAACGGCGATGCTGTTTCCTGCTTGGTCATATAATGCTTTGTAATATTTTCCGTTTCTTTCCTGCACTGCTTTCGCCCTGTCGAAATCCTCGTCCGTGTAACCCATCAATCGCCAACATTCACGCTCGGTCAAATAGCGATAGCGTCCATCGCCTCGGTCGATTACCTGTGCAGGTGTCCGGTCTTGTCTCGTTGTGATGGTATATGCACAATCTTTGATAACCGTTGCCCTGCGGATGCCTTTTTCTCCGATACACGCAAGGACAGACGGTTGTGTCACATCGTAAACATCCGGAACGCTTGCATCGTCCTCAAGAAACTCCTGCAAAGTACGCATCGGCGTTCTTATGAGGTCATCAAATTCAAATTTTTCTCCATTCAGAACAGAAACCGTGAACACCCGCTCTCTTGCCTGTGGCAATCCGAACTCTCTTGCATCCAGTACCTCAAAATTGTTCGTATATCCCAACCGTTCCATTTCAACCATGTATCTGTCAAAATTCGGTCTCATGTACTTTGATTTCACATTCTTCACATTTTCCCATATCACATAACGAGGTCTCCATTCGCCCATATTCTCAATGATGTGTATTGTCTCCCACATGAGAGAGGAACGTGTTCCGCTCCCCTCGTCTGAACCTTTGCCTCGGTTGATTCTGCCCTCTCCTGTCGCTTTTCCTTGATGTCCTGCAATGCTCATGTCTTGGCAAGGTGAGCCATGAATCAGAATGTCCGGTTTTAGATTCCATCCGACAACCGTTTGTGTTTTATATGCCAATTCCTCACGGAACATCGAATTGTACGAACGCACCGCCTTTTCATTGATTTCCACATAGTCGATTGCTTTCGTTGGAATGTTCAAATTTCTCAAGGCACACCGAGGCGACCCAATCCCTCCGAATAACTCAAGGATTTGTATTGTCTCGTTTTCCATGCCTTACCCCTCCATTTCCTTGAGTAACTCATGCACAACACATCTGTAATCTTGAGACACAATCCCACGCTTTGAAAATTTCGGGAGTGGCATCATTGCCGTTGTTGATTTTTCCGCAACGATGGAACGGCGAACCGGAGTGACAAACATGTCAAATCCGGAATCTGCTTTCAACCACTCCTCAACCTCAAGAGAGGTCTTGTTTTTCTGTCGCATGGTCATGAGTGCTTTGATTCTCAAATCCGGATTGATGTCTCTCAAGTCCTCAATCTGCTCCTCAAGGTTCTGCAATGCCTCGATTTCATATCCTCCAACCTTTACGGGTGCAATGATTAACTCTGCCGATATGAGGATATTGATGACCACCATGTCAAGCAGTCGACCACAATCACAAATGCAATAATCGTATGCGTCTGCTACCTCCTCCAACGCCTCACGCAATCGTGTGACTTGATTGTCCTCTGACTTGAGCAGCAAATTCATGTCCGTTTTCATGAGATAGCCGTTCGCCGGAATGATGTCAACGTGTGAGTATTCCGTCGGGCGAATCAAATCACCCGTTTTGTATGTACCGCCGACACATTCATGTTTCTCAAGCAGCTCACTCATTCCGATTCCGTCCGGTTCAAATACCCCGAACGTCTTTGATGTATCGCCCTGCGGGTCTCCGTCTAACACAAGCACTCTCTTTCCCTGCTCCTCGCCCAACATATAGGCGATTGAATCGGATGTCGTCGTTTTTCCGATTCCTCCCTTTGGTGACATTACCGCAATAATTCTCATGTTGTTTCCTCCTGTTATCCTGTTATATTTTTTAGTCCATAAATTCGGACGCTATATCGACCGCAACTGCTGCCACGAATAAAATCACCGCAAGAAATACCATCGCAAGCATGACAACCGCTGCAATACCTAACGCAATCAATACTTTCATCGCTTTTCTCCTCAATTCTTGATTTTCCCGTCCTTGAGGATGCTGTTGTTCGGGATGCTCATGTTCAGATTTCTCTCCATGTGTACCGCATCCGACAAATTCAGATATTCCTCAATGACCTTGATTGCCTCCTCTGCCGAATAGCAGGTTGCAACAAAATGTCCGGCTGCTGCCATATCCGCAAGGAACTCTTTTTGTGTGTCCTGCTGCCTGTTATTCCCGAATTTCATTTCTACAAATAACCCGCAGTATGAGCCTTTCGGGTACGGGAGGCACAAATCAGAAACGCCCGCCTTGACACCCATCTGTTTGAATTTGACTGCCTCCTGTTTGTTTCGACTGCCTCCGTTTGGCACATGGAACAACCACTTTAATTCCGGATAACGGTTCATGTTCCATCCCGCCCATGACACGACGTTGATTTGCTCCGTGTCCTCACTTCTCTTTGCATATCTCATGTTCATTCGCTTTCGCCTCCTCTTTGCACATGTCATAATATTCGCAGAACAGACATACATGTTTACAGTCCTTGACCTTGAGCATGTGTCTGATTCTTTCAATGATTTCTCCTGCCCTCACCTGTCCTGCTCCTCCATTTCTAAAACCATATAGGCATGAATAAAAATGGTTTTCTTTTTCCTGCCGAACTCGTCACGCCCTCCGGACTGCTCCTGCATCCCTGCGATGCTTTTCTTTGCCTCCCACCATCGGCGGGTCTTTCCCTCTCTCGGAATCGGCTTGAAATACACCTTGACCGTGCTTTTCGTGATTGTAAACTGTTCTTTGCTGATTTGCAGGATGTCATCGAATCCCGCTGCCTTGACTGCTGCCTCGGCTTTTCTGAAATACCTGTCTTTTGATTCCGGTCGCCAGTCAAAACTCATTTCCCGACCACCTCCTCAATCTCTTTCATTCTCTGCATGATTGCACTGTTGTATGAATAGACATACACGCCATTGCTCCACAAATGTTCCCTCGCACCCTTTTCACCGTAGTTGTACGCTGCAAGTGCATCCTGCACCGTGCCGTATTTCTTGAGCAGGTACGACAGGAAATCAATCCCGACCCTCACATTTTGATATGGGTTCATGAGGTCGGTGCAGTTCAACCGTTTCATCCGGTCAGTGTGCCATTTCTCATATATCTGCATATATCCCTTTGACTGCCCGCCGTCTCCGACCTTGTCAAATTCATATCCGGATTCATGCTCAATGATTGCCAGTACAAGGGCATAGGGAACGTCATTTTGCTTGCATAGACATCTTGTGTATATCTGCATTTTCTCCGGAAAATAGCCTTTATCCGCATACTGTTCCGGTAACTTATAAAGCACGAATCCCTCAAGGTCATCGCTCCCCCAGTCCTCGGACATACCATCGAAAACCTTGTATTTGCTTTCGGTCTCCTCTGCTGTCTGCACGATTGTTTCCGGATTCTGTACCACTTCTGCATGTGTCGTCTCCGGCTGCTCCTCCTCGGTCTGCTCCGGCTCTTTGATATTCGCTATCATCAAGCACAACACCGTCATCAATACCGCAATCATGGTCAAATGGAACGCATCACGTCGTCCTGCATGTCTTGCCTGTCTTTTCCGTCTTTTCACTTTGTAGCCTCCTTTTCCTCATTCGTGCATGTATGTAAAACATGCAGTTAAAATCGTTGTAGTACACATTTGCGTTCGTGAAATCCATGTCCGGATACCACTTTTTTAATATCTCCGGAATGGAATCCCTGTCTTTGACCATTCCGTCAACGAATGAGCCTATTTTTTTATAACTGCCTCCTGCTGCCGGACGTTTGGAGTGTACGACCTTGATTCGTGGGTCTCTCAATCCCTGTGAACTGTTCCATCTCTTTTCCGACGGAACACGGTTCTTTTCTTCAACGATGTAATTCGCCATACCGGACAAACCGTTTTCGTCTGTCTGCAACCTGCGAACCTCATTCCTGCTTGACTGTTTCCAACAGGATTCAACTGTCTCCATGTCTAACGCACCATCCATGACAATGTGATGATGCCATCTGATTTCCGCATCCGGATTGTATGCGGTCACATAGACATATTTTGCGTTCGGGAGACCTCTCTTTTTCCTCTGATAGTTGATGCGTCGGATGTACTTTTGCACATTCTTGATTGCTGCATCAACATCCCCGTCCGGTGGGAGGTGTGCGTCATCATAGGTCAATGTCATCCAAATATCACGGTCACTGAAATTCTCGTTGATTAACCTCTCAACGTATTTCCTTGCGTTCTTGTCATTCAGATTCTTTTGAGCCTTGTTGTTGTCTTTCTTGATTATCCTCCCCTCCGGAGGTACTTCATCCATACTCCGGAACTGCGGATATATCTCAATTTCAAACTGGTCTCCTGCTGTTATCTCTTTGAGTGCATATATCACTTTCTTTCGATGTTGGAACAGGTTCTCAATGAACCATTCGTGCATGTCCTCCATCGCTTTGTTATATGCTGCCTCATAATCATACGGGATAAACTGCATCCCTCTTTTTCTTGCCATCTGACACAATCCTCCTGTTATGTTTTCGTAGACTTGTTAGTATCTATTACAAGGACGACAAAACCTCCGAAAACCCTTTGTTTTCCCGACCTTTCCGGTCGTTTTTGAGTTGCTTTTTCGTGTCAGATTTGATATAATATTCTTAGTTTGAAACATATCAATCGACACCGATTGACACACGGATGACCGTTCGCAGCGGTCATCCGTTTTTTTGTCTTTATGCTGCTTTTTCTTTCTTTGAGACGCTCACGGTGATTTTCACCTGCTCACGTTCAGAAATGATTCTCGCTAATGTCTCATAAAATTTCTTGATGTTCTGTTCACTCACCTGCTGCACCTCCAATCTATTAAAAAGGCTCTTGCCTGTTGTTTTCGTGTTCGGTTAGGCGGTCGTTGCAACCGCCTCTTTCTGTTCCCATCTGCGACGCTCCTCGACTTTTCCTGCTGCCTTGCCCTCTGCGTATGCAGACATGACCATGATTGCCATTGATTTTCCCTCAAGGTCGGAAATATTCATGAATCTTTCTGCCATGTTCTCGATTGCCGTCTTTTTCTCGTTTCTCGTCATGATTCAACACCTCCTCTGTTGATAGTGTTTTATGTGATTTCCTGCACTGGTGGTTCTCTCGGTCTCTGCATCCCGTCCACCTGCTTTCCGGCTATGTCTACCGTGTTATGACTTTTCACCTTAAAAAATCATTGAAAACCTGTTGACCAACCGTGAACCTTTTAGCAAGTCCACCCGCTGCCATGTTTCCCACGGTATCGCTGACGCTGTCTCTCGGCTTGCCATCGTCAGAGCGTCGGTCGCCATCCGGACGCTGACGGGGCGACTGTTGCCCCGTTTCGGCTTTAATAAAATGAATCTCTCTGCATTTCGTCGTCGACTTCTTTCGGTATCGGAATAGGTTCAAAATCATCGTTTTTTCCATCCCAATAATCAAATAACTCTTGTATGTACTGATTCAACTCCTCTACTCTGCTCATTTCCGTTCCTCCTGTTCTTGCTTGTCCTGTTGCATCTCCTGCCATATAATAAATGTGCGACCATTCCAAAATGACAGGAGGTGACAACATGGCGGTTCATCATGACACTTTCAAAAGTGCGATTGCAAGTGCGTTTGAAAATAGCGACATCAAATTTTCAAAAGTTTCTGATTTATCAAAAGAAGAATTTGAACGTCTTCTCGCATCAGCTATCAAGGCATGTGTTGAAACACAAGATTTTGCACAACACATTCGCACTTTGAAATGATTTTCTCGGAGGAGTGTTTCACCACTCCTCCACAATCTTTCCTATTTCTTCCGCTGCCTTTTTGACAACCTCTGAAATCTGCTTGATTTGCTCCGGTTCGGGGTCTCCCTCGAATTCCGCTCTCACTCTAATCTCTTGGTGTTCGGAAACCTCCGTTTTGTAGAAAATGAGTTTTTCAATCGCCCCAGTTCCCCGTGTTCTTACGTTTGAAATTTCATGTTTTGGCATTTCTTTTCACCTCCCTGTTGTTCTCTTTGCGTACATCATATTCCTATTTCAGAACTTTGTCAATACACTTTTTCCTTTTTGCGAACTTTTTTATTGATTTTTGTTTCGTTGGGTGTTATGCTTTAGAAAACAGAGGAGGTGATTCAGTATGACGCAAGGCGAACGTGTCAAAGAATTAAGAAAGACTTTATCCCTTACCCTTGAGAAATTCGGTCAGCGTATAGGTGTTGGAAAGTCGACTGTATCTGATTTAGAAAACGGTCGCAGGTCTTTCTCCGAACACATGACAAAATCTATCTGCCGTGAGTTCAGTGTTGATTATATGTGGTTGACCACTGGTGAGGGAGAAATGTTCATCGACAGCGACGATGATTTCATCGAACGCATTGACCGCATCATGGCGGGTGAGGACGAGGCACGAAAAAACCTTTTCAAATTCATGCTTGAGTTGAGCGACGAGGACATCGCTGCACTCGACCGCTTAATGAAAAAAGCGATTGAGTTCACACAAAATAATAAAGAAAAAGACTGACAGTCTTTTCAACTGTCAGCCTCATGGGTGTATAGATACGCCACGAATTTATATATCCTCTTGAGGATGCGTTCGTTTTGTATCTTCCCGACTATTTCAACAATAGCCTCTTTGTAATTCAAGGGGAACACCCCCTTTCCGATTACAGTGTATCATATATTTCCATCATTGTGGAAATATCGAGGTTGATTTCCATAATCGTGGAAATCGCTCCTCCTGCTGCCGGAATCCCGTTGCAATGTGATACAATTATTTGTATTCGGATTCAAACAGGTCGGTGATTTTCACGCCTAATGCAATCGCTATCATTTCAAGCTGAAATAATGTCGGCGACACCTTACCGTTTTCGATGTTGTTTATCGTAGATTTTCCGATTCCGGATTTCTTCGATAACTCCATCAATGTGAACCCCTTTGAGGTTCTCATTTCCCAAACGAGAATTTTCATCCTGCTCACCTCCTTTCTCAAGGAAAGTGTACAGAACGAAATTCCCGCACTGATTTGATGTCGTTATCGAATTTTTGCAATAAAAAAAGAGCAGCCTCCACGCCAATGGAAACCGCTCTTTGACAACATATACCTCCGTATAAGCACGGCGATAAAATGTCACCCGCAAGTCTCATTTTATCATAAAACCGTGCTTGTGCATAGGTTTTATTTTTATACCTTTTTTGAATGGAGTTGATAAAATGCGACGTAAAGCAACCGCTCCTGTTGAGAAAATCCTGCTCCGTGTGGCAATCTATATCCGTGTTTCGACCGACAAACAGGTCAAGGACGGAGATTCCATGCGTGACCAATTAGCGACAGGGCAAAAATACATAGACAGTCATGAGAATATGATTCTCGTTGACACATACATTGATGACGGAATCTCCGGACAGAAATTGAAACGAGACGACTTTCAACGCCTCATTGATGATGTCCGTGCAGGTAGAATTGACCTCATTATTTTCACACGTCTTGACCGTTGGTTCAGAAACCTCCGTCATTATCTGAACACGCAGGACATTCTTGACAAGCACGGTGTTTCATGGACTGCCATTGAGCAGCCTTATTTTGACACCTCAACCCCTCACGGTCGTGCTTTCGTTAATAATTCAATGATATGGGCAGAACTTGAGGCTCAAAATGATTCCGACCGAATCCTCGGCGTGTTCGATGACAAGGTTGACAACGGGGAGGTTCTTTCCGGCTCAACCCCTCTCGGATATAAGATTGTAAATAAACACCTTGTACCGGATGACGACGCTCCGACCGCCGTTGCTATCTTCCAATACTACCGCAAGACCGGAAACTTGAGCATGACACTCCGGTACATGGAGAGTGAGTTCGGACTTGTCCGTTCTGCTGCCAGTCTCAAAAATATGCTCACAAATACAAAATATATCGGTGAGTTTCGTGACAATAAAAATTATTGTCCTGCTATCATTGACCGTGACCTTTTCTTTGATGTGCAGAGACTTCTCAAAATCAACATCAAGAGCGGAAAAAAGCACGATTATATTTTCAGTGGTCTCGTTGTCTGTGATGACTGTGACCATATCATGAGCGGGTGTCAGCAACGTGCAAGAGGTCGTGTCCGTGCCGATGGAACACGAATTATATATAAATACAGTGTGTACCGCTGCCGACAGGGTGTGAACCTGCATCGCTGTCCGAACCGAAAACTCGTCTTTGAGACAACCCTTGAAAAGATGCTCCTCGAACGCATCCGTCCGGAACTGGAAAACTATATTGCAGAATACGAGGTCGCAAATCTTCCGGCATTGCGTACCGATGCCAAACGCCGGAGTGTTGAGGGAAAAATGCAGAAATTGAAAGACCTATATTTGAACGACCTCATAACAATGGACGAGTTCAAACTTGATAGAGAAAAATTGCTGATGCAGCTTGAGAAAATAAATGCAGAGGATTCCCGACCCGTCAAGGATTTATCGTATTTGAAAAACTTTTTGAAAATGGATTTTGAAAGTGTGTATGATTCTTTGTCTATACCGGAGAGGCGTGAATTGTGGCGTTCCATTGTCAAGGAAATCCGTGTTGACCATGACAAAAACATTCATATTATTTTTTTGTGATTGTTATGCTACTAACTGAACCCCTCCGGTCGGTTCATCTGCCAGCAAAATAGCAGGTTTTGCAGCTAGTGCTCTTGCGATTGCCACCCTTTGCTGCTGCCCCCCTGACAGTGCACTTGGAAGATTTTCCAGTTTTGTCCGAATGCCCAGTGTATCTATGATTTCATCTACATAACCTTTTTCTAGCTTTTTTCCATCCAGTTTCACAGGAAGAATAATATTTTCCCATACATTCAGCATCGGAACCAAGTTATACTGTTGAAATACGAAACCAATATTCCTGCGTCGGAAAATGGTAAGCTCTTCATCTGTCATATGGCTTAAGTTCTGTCCATCCACAATTACCTGCCCAGATGTTGGATTATCTAATCCTCCAATCATATGAAGCATCGTAGACTTTCCGCTCCCAGAAGTTCCAACAATCGCTACAAACTCCCCCTTTTCCACTTCTAAATTTACACCATCAAGGGCTTTGACTTCTGTTTCTCCTTGTCCATATATTTTTCTTAAATTCACTGCTTTTAATATATTCATGCCATCCTCCCATCAAAAAAGCCTGTATTGATCTTTACAATACAGACTTTATCATAACAATGTCTCCATCTGGTTTCTGAAATGTCACAGTTTTGATACTATTCCTTCTTTGCTATCGGAAGAAACACAGAAAATGTAGAACCTTTTCCTCTCTTTGATGTCACTTTTATATACCCCTTTTGTGCCTGAATGATCTCTCTTGCAAGGAATAAGCCAATTCCTACTCCTGGCTGGTCTGCCACTGACAGACTCCGATAAAACCTTCCAAATATCTTTGGTATTTCTTCTTTTTCTATTCCAATGCCTTCATCAATGATATCGATCTTTACAAAGAAAGAATACTGCTCGGCTTTTATCTGAACATTTTCCCCACATGATGTGTACTTAATCGCATTGTCTACTATATTTCCAAGTGCTTCCACAGTCCATTTTGCATCACACATAGCATGTAAATCCGTGTCAAATAGACTCAGGGAAATATCCTTCTCCATTGCTTTTACATTAAACTGCTGCTGTACGGATGCAAACATCTGTGCAATAGCAGTATCCTCCAAATGTACTGCGATAATTCCACTCTCCATCCGTGATAATTTGACCAATGATTGTATCAGGAAATCTAATTTCTCTGTCTGCTCCAAAATGGTAGCTATCTCCTCCTGATTTTCATGATTTGTTTCAGAGAGTATTTCACCATAAATTTTCAAATTTGAAATAGGAGTCAAGGTCTGATGCGCAATATCGGAAATAAGTTTCTGTATCACTTCTTTTTCTTCCTGTTGGTTCTTTCTTGCCAGAAAGCTACTGTCTAAATGTTGTTTCATGCTGTTTTCAAGAGCAGAATACTTTTCTTCTGATATTTCTGTCCGTTCCAGTTCTCCATCTATAGCACAATCCAGCATTTGCTGCAGCCGGTTCAAAAGCTTTTTTTCTTTCTGATAAAAAATGCTATGCCAGAAGATTCCACTTAAAACAAATATTCCTACAATCAATATAATTAGTTCTATCATCCATTCACCGCCCAGGTATAACCAATTCCATAGACTGTCTTGATATATTCAGGCTTCTGCGTATCATCTTCTAATTTGTCCCTGAGGCGTTTGACTGCAACAGTCAGAGCATGAGCATCCACAAACTCTGTATCTCCCTGCCATACCTCGTCAATCAGATATTCCCGTTTCAATACTTTTCCTCTGTTTTCACACAGCACTCTAAGGAGCTTTTGTTCTGTCTTACTAAGTTCAATAAGTTCTCCATCTTTGAAAAATTCCATTTTATCGAAATAGAATTCAAATCCATCAAGCTCCATAGAATTTTTAGCTGCTGCCTCTTTATTTCTAAGCTGCACAGACACTCTTGCACGCAAAACCATCAAGCTAAACGGTTTCGTAATATAATCATTTGCCCCAGCTTCCAATCCTGTTACAATATCTACTTCCATGTTATTTACTGTAAGCAGAATAATCGACACCTGACTATTTTTCCTTATTTCTCTTACAAAATCAATCCCATTCCCATCCGGCAAGTTCACATCTAATAAAACCAATGTGATATCTTCCTTTTTCAAGATTTCTCTAGCTTCCTGCAAAGTTCTGCACTGATAAAAGAAATAGGCATCATTCTTTAAAGCTAGACGGATTCCATCATTTAATTTTTTGTCATCTTCAACAATCAGTAACTTTTCACTCATATTTTCTCTGCTTTCTTACAAATTACGCTAATTGTATCATTGCCAGTTTTATAAATCAAATCATTAAGTCAAAAGCTCCGACAGAATTTATCTTATAAACAGCAAAAAGCTCCCGAAGGAGCTTTCCACGCTTTCAATATACACTAATTCTTTCAACACAATCTCTTCTGCAGCATTCCATATTTGTTTTTCCTCTGCTTCACTATACAATACCGTTGTAAAAACCAATGTCCAAAGTAGGAAAAATTTGAGTAAATTCCGACACTTATTTTATGCAGTTCTATCTTTATGAGATTTCATCAACATCATAATACTTAAAATCCCGGAAGCAGGCACTTCCTCCTGTTTCCTCTGCCGCATAGCAGAACAGACCAAACCGGCAACCAGTAAAATGATCCAGTTTGAAGTACAGCTTATGCACGGTTCCGATGGGTAGCCAGTCTCCCTTATTTACCCGGTAATAGCAGCGTGCTTCATCCTTCATGTTACAGAAATCTGCCTCAAGACGAAAATCCATCTGGTGTGATTCAACAACAGTTCCTTCCGTCATATCCAATATACCATCTTCTTTTTTATCCAGCATAAGGACTTCATATTTTCCATGACGTTTTGTAATGCCAACTGCAGCATAACAGCTCTGCAACGCACACAAACCTGCGACATCGCCCTCTTTCAATGCAGAAGCATCAACAGTAACCTCAGCTGCGCAGGACGGATAACTCATCCTTTGCGTAAGCGTATTTACTGCCTGTGTAAGCTCTGTACAAACTTCCCGTGTTGTAATTGTATAGGTTCCCTGCAATGCATCCAGATGATAGTACCGTGGATCTGGATCATGATTAAACTGCCAGCGCGGAAGCAGCCCATTACAGAAATCATCACTTCCCACTAATGGCTGATAAATATATCCTGGTCTGGTACTGTGAACCTCTATTTCTTCCGGCACATGTCCGTTCTGTCCAAAAAACGGAAAATGATCCTTCCAGGTAACCGGAAGCAGAATAGGAATCCGTCCAACTGCTCCGGAATCCTGAAACAGCATTGCATACCACTTTCCATCCGGCGTATCCACTATTCCTCCCTGTGCCACGCCCTGTCCACAATATCCACGATCATCACAAAGTACATCTCCACCCGTGAATTCTCCTTCCAGAGAATCACTGAAAAAGCATGCTTCCGTCCGCATCCAGCGGTCTCTCAGGGAATGAACCAGAAAAATATAATAATAGCCGTTTATTTTTTGAATATGAGAACCCTCATAGCCTAGCTCCGGGTTCTTATGATCACTGACTAAAAGACGATGTAATCCGTCCTTCTTTGGTGCAGTCAAATCTTCATTCAATTCTGTAATCCAGATTTCATCATTTCCATATACAATATAGTTTCTGCCATCCTCATCAAATAATAAAGAGCCGTCATGATAAAAGCCTTCTATCAGCTGCTTTTTCCATGGACCATCTATTTTTTCCGAAGTATACAAATAAGTCTTACGGGTATCATTTGCCACAAAGCAGATACAAAATCGGCCTTCATGATAGCGCAGGGAAGCTGCCCACATGCCCTGTCCGTAAATATTCTGACCGCTTTTCAGTTGCTGCGCATCCGTATGATCCAACGTCTCATAGACATAAGTCGCATGCTCCCAGTGCACCAGATCAAAAGACTGCAGAATCTCACAGCCCGGCATAAAGTGCATGGTTGTGGATACCATATAATAGGTGTCTTCTACGCGGATCACGTCCGGATCTGGATAATCCAATCTTGTTATAGGATTTACATTCATTGTTTATTCCTTTCTGTTTTATCTCCATATTCTTTCTTTGTTCTATTCTATTTTTACTATTTTATCTTTGTTTCTTATCTATACATTAACAGTAGTATGCTTTTTAGTTGTACGTAAAATGATATGCCCTAGCACCATGACTCTTTAATGACACACTAAGGCTCTTTGGCTCTTCCACGTGCTCTCCGCTCCAAAGCTCCGTTCCATTTACTCCATCATAAATCTCCAGATCGGCAAGCGGTATGGATATGTCACTGTCTTTATCACCCAGATTAAATACCGCGACATAATATCCACCCTTTGTATCTGCTGCAATCCACAATGCATGCTCTATACCATCGATTTCACGTCTCCACACCTGATGCGAATGCCGTGCATTTGCATGCATGGCAAGTATTTCAGAATTGGTTACCAGATTCATAGTGAATTCGTCAAACCCTGTCAGCTCTCCTCCCAGCATCAAAGGAGAACGCATGATACTCCAGAGTGTCAGCATGGTGATCTGCTCATCCTGTGTGAAATTCGTCCAGTTATTCACATCATATACCTGCCGTATCGGTCCGACCGGAAGCATATCGGCATCCGGCCAGTGCCCTGCACCTGTATGAGTGCACCATTTTTCTGCTCTTGAAAACATATCATATAACAGTTCCCACTTATCCCAGAAATCATCGGTGATTCTCCACATATTGGAAATCTGCTTATAAAGCTCTGCCTTTTCTAAAAGAGCAGGTCCCGGCGACAGACTTAAAACCATGGGTCTTCCGCAACCATACAATGCTTTGCTCAGCATAATCAGTTCGGATTCCTCATGTGGCAGTTCCCGTGCAATATCATCACATTTAATAAAATCCACACCCCAGGAAGCATATAATTCAAAAATACTGTTATAGTATTCCCGTGCCCCGTCTTTCTCAGGATCTACACCATACATATCCGTATTCCAGGCACAGATACTGTTTGTTTTGGCAATTTCCCGGGCATGTCTGTCACTGTTCATGATTTTCGTGTTCTGATGTACAGCCTGTCGTGGAATCCCTCTCATAATATGAATGCCGAACTTCAATCCAAGAGAATGGACATATTCTGCCAATGGTCCAAAGCCCGCACCGTTTGCTGCGGAAGGAAAACGATTTACTGCGGGAAGCAGTCTTCCATACTCATCCATTACTACATCCGCAAAAGGATGATACTCATTGGTTGCAGCATAAGGCTCATACCATTGGATATCCACCACAATATATTCCCAACCGTACTCCTTCAGATGCTCAGCCATAAATTCAGCGTTCCGTCGTACGATATCTTCTGTAACAGCCGCTCCATAACAATCCCAGCTGTTCCACCCCATAGGTGCTGTTTTCATCTTCATCTGTTTTATACCCTCTCGATATCCTGTTAATTCTGTCCGTAATATGCATTTGTACCATGCTTACGGAAATAATGCTTATCCTGTAATTCCTGCGGATGAATCAGCTCGGTTCGATATGCCATCTTGGCAACCTCTTCAAGAACCACCGCATTGTGGATGGCCTCCTTTGCATCCTTGCCCCAGGAAAAAGGACCATGATTCTTGCACAACACTGCAGGAACTGCCATTACATCCTTCTTCATGCGTTTAAATTCCGAAACAATCAGGTGTCCGGTATTTTCTTCGTAAGCAGAGTTAATCTCTTCCTTCGTCAGACATCTCACAGAGGGGATTTCTCCGTAGAAATAATCCGCATGAGTCGTACCATAACAGGGAATTGGATCTATGTCAATACTTTTGACACCAAAAGTTGAACTTTTCTCCCAGCATAACATATGCCGAGAGAATTATTTCTTAGGCTGCTAGAGCCATGGTTGTCGAGACACGGGTGTATAAATATACTTTGATTTTCTCTTTCTTCAATTTACATATCACCTCCAGGAAGTGCCGAAACTGCCGACAGATTGATACTGACTAATGTATCCATCTGCCTGATTGCCAAATTTCTAAGCAATATAAGTCTTTCTGATTGAGATTTCCCCTGCTCAATTAAAATAGCATTATAACTTTCCATATTTGCCAACACCAACAACTGATTTAAATTTGCATCATCACGCACATTCCCCTTTTTACCCGGATTATTATTTTTCCATTGCTTTGCAGTCTGACCAAATAAAGCAACATTTAAAAGATCTGCTTCACTGGCATATGTATAAGCAATCTGTTCTGGTGTTAGCTCTGGTGGAATCAAATTTTCCTTCACCGCATCCGTGTGAATACGGTAGTTCACCTTTGATAAAGCCCTGTTCAAGTTCCAGTCCAATGAAAATCGACTATTTTCATCTTGTTTTAACCTGCGGTAATCTTTCATAATATACAGTTGAAATTCCGGAGAAATCCATGTAGCAAATGCCATTGCAATATCGCTATGTGCATAAGTTCCTCCACCATATCTGCCTGCTTTTGACACTATTCCAATAGCATTGGTCTGTTCAATCCATTTGGTTGGCGTCATAACAAACCTGTTTAATCCTGCCTCACTTCTAACCGCCTCGAATTGCACACGGTTAAAATCTGGATTATGAAGTTCTTCCCAAACAGCCAAAAACTCAACTGTATTTCTGTTTCGCATCCAGTTCTGAATGACAAATCTGGGATCATTATCATTTCTATATTTTGCAATATCTGTCAACGAAATATATTCATTTTCAAAATCTTTCGTGTAAATCCCAATATCAATTCCTTTTGCGTGAATAATTTCCCTAACTATTTTATTTGCCATCTCTATTCCTCCACCATGTTCTCCATCTGTTCCAACTTCTGCAAGGCTTTCATATACGCCATCAATCTTTTATACTGCGCATCTCCAAGGCTGTGAATCTGCTTTAAAATCTTAATATCCGACCTGGTAACTTCATAATCCATATCTGCATCTTTATATTCCGGATCAATTCCTTTTCCAGTCAAAAGCTGTTCGGGAGTAATCTCCAATGCATCACATATAGACAACAGACAGTCCGCTTTGGGATTCGTCTTTTTCTTCTTCCAGTCACTGATGTTACTTGTTGCAATCCCGGTCCTTCTTGAGAGTTCCAACTGCGTTATGCTCTTCTGCTCCATCACACAAAAAATTCTTTCACTGATAATCATGATTTTTCCTCCATCAACATTCCGTGCATATCCGTATTTATAAATTTGTTCATCCGTCTATACGGTTATAGTATCATGCTGCAACTTTTCTTTCAATAGAGATTTTTGTATTTCTGAACTTTGTTATATTCTTCTCTTTATATAGCTCCGTGTACAACTGTCTTATTCTTTCCCTACGAAGATAAAAATCCGGATCAGGCAAATTATCCAAGTCCATTGCTTCCGCATACTTTGCTACCATTTCTCCAATAAAATTTGCCAAATCACTCCATACATCTCTTTCTTTTAAAACCACTTTATTCTTAACCATAATTAAAATCCTTTCTGACATTGTCATTGAAATCCATCGTATCCCATCCATAGTGATGTTTCTTCACTTCCTGATAGGATAAGATAGATATTATTAAAATTAGTATTGTTATTATTAGTCTTATTAGATTTTGATTTTTACTGTTCAAAACCTGTAAATACCAAAAGTCTGTATGCGTCAAAATCAAAATTCTTAATTGTGATTTCTCCATCTTTTGTATTTTGATTTTTACGGTATGGCTATTTCTCAAAACATTTTCTTAAGGTACAGCTTGTTAGGTCTTCCCAATCCCTGTCTCTTCCGTTCAAGTGCTCCCACCTTTTCCAATTCATCCAATAACTTGCATGCCTTTTGAGTTCCACAATTCAAATCCTCGCAAATATTTTTTATTGAATAATAGATAAACACCCTCCCTTGGTTGGTTGTCAATCCATCCATTTTTTATTGACAATGAAACTCGATCTAAAAAGAATGCGTATAAAAGCTTTGCATCCATTGACAGTTCAACAAAGCCTTCATCCTCTACCAGACATTTTGGCAGCTTGATGAAAGTAAAACGCTCCTCACCGGTGCAATAGTTATACTTCGGTTGAATACATACCTTTTCTAAATCTCTCATAAACTTAATCCTTTCTTTTCTCTTTTTACAAATTGGCAAGCAGTGCTCCGGTATATACCCGGCGCATTTTTGCTTGTTGGGGAAGGTCTCCGTTCCACTCCGGTCCGTGCAGAGCAGACGTCCACCGGACGTCTTGCACCCCAATCCCCTTGAACTGCGGATAACCCGCAGAGCCATGTTAACACTATGAATCCGTTTCAGAAAAACCAAGAACTGCCTCAAGTGCCTTTTTCAGAAATTCTGTTTGCTGATTATGCATCTTTTTTATTTCTGCAATATCCTCTTCGTACAATTTTCCGGTTTCATTTGCTTTCTTCGCATACTGATTTAGGTTATTGCTAATTCTTGAATGCAAAGACAGCACCCCTTTCAGTTCAGGCCACTCAGGAATAATCATATATCCGTTCAATACCATCTTTCTGATAAAGGCACTCATATTTTGAACTCCGCCTCCTTCATTCGGTTATGCAGTATCTCCACCTCCTCCGGTCTAAATTTCACATAAATACCTTTTGAATACTCTTTCATTTTGCATTTCCTCCTTTTGACATCTGGTTTCTTTTAGAAATCATTCTTCCGGGGCAATCGATAATTTCTAAAAGTGAGCAACAAAAAAGCAACCGATACTACTCGATTGCCATGTTGTTACTTTTGCGAGACTATACATTCCCCAAAAAATTGTTAGTGTTGCACAATCAGTTTTGTGAAAAATTCTGTCCATAATCTGTCGCAAAGTGTTAATTGACTTTTTGCAAATTGTTGTTCTCAAGTTTCTTACAAAATTGGAAAAAGCCCAAACTGCAATAGTTTGAGCTTTGTTTGTATATTCACATTTTCTGTTTTTTGGTATAGAATCTCCGTTGATAATATAGAATATTTGTTCGTTTTTGTCAAGACTGATTCTTAATTGCAAATTAGTTTATCTTGAACTTCTTTAATAGTTTCGGTACATTCTCTTAAGTGAATCAAATAAACCTATGTGTAATACTGTGCCTGTGCATTCCATAACTCATAGTATTTCCCATGCGTATCCTGCAATAATCTATCATGAACTCCCCTCTGCACAATCTGTCCGCCATCAAATACTGCTATGACATCACAAAACCTACAGGATGAAAGTCTGTGACTGATGTAAATAGCTGTCTTATCCTGTACTATCTCATTAAATTTTGAATACACTTCATATTCTGCAATCGGATCCAGGGCAGCTGTCGGTTCATCAAGAATAATAAATGGAGCATTTTTATAAAGCGCTCTCGCTAAAGCAATCTTCTGTGCTTCCCCACCGGAAATCTCTACACCCTCTTCGTCCAAATCTTTGTAGATAGAAGTCTCTAATCCTTTCTTCATACTCTGCAAGCGTTCATAAAAACCTGCCTTCTCTAAACACCTCTTTGCGAGTTCTTCATTGTAATGAAAACTTGCTGAAACATTTTGTCCAAGTCCGAAAGAAAACAATTTAAAATCCTGAAAAACAACAGAAAATATGGACATGTATTCTTTATAGTCATATTTCCTGATGTCCACATTATTTAATAAGATTTCTCCTTCTGTTGGGTCATACAAACGACAGAGCAATTTTATAAATGTTGTCTTTCCGCTTCCGTTCATACCTACTACCGCAAGTTTTTCTCCAATCTTGAATTTGAGATTCACATTACGCAGCACATAATTCTCTGTCCTTGGATATTTGAATGAAACATTACGAAACTCAATGTAATATTCATTATCTTCCCGTTTTTCCACTGTAAGGCTGCCCTGATACATATGATTCGGGATATCCAGGTAATCATACATCTTCTTTAGGTGAGCACAATATAGTTCATTATCAGACACCATAAACATCAAATCTCTGATTCCATCTCCTAATCTTGTCAGTACCGATACATACTGAACAACGCTTCCTACACCATATGCTCCCAGAAAAGCCTTTATTGCCACAAACAGGTAGCACGCGCAGTTACCAAGTCCTACTATAAATCCCGCTACTGACGGGAAAAATGCCATATGAAAACTATTCTTCTTTTCAGCTTTTCCCCACGCTTCTAATTCTTCTATTTTCTTAATAGCAAGGGTATCCTGCCTATAGATACGGACATCTTTTGCCCTCTCAAGATTTGTATATAGCTCATGCCCGAAAAACATAAATGTCCTATTAAACCATAAGCTATTATCACACCATTTCATAAACAGGCTATTTTCTTTTCTTGTCGCTTTATAATTACTAAATCCGCATAAAGTGATACAGCCTAAAATTGCTACAATCCAAATCGGATGGTCCACGATTCTCTCTCCGGTTTTAGAAATAAAAAGAGTGCCTGACATTAATAGAGCAACAAAGATATTAATAAATACCTTCACCATTACAGAAGTTCCCCAAACCAGCTGTGCAAGACCATTTCCAAACATAAAGAGATTTTCTTCCACCTCTTGACGCTGTTTCTGTATTGATACATCTTCCAGGTCATCATAATCTAATGACATCTGTTTGTCTGAAAAAACCTTTTCAAACCAAATCCACATTTGCGATTCTTTCTCATTACATATATGCAAAAGTACATTTTGAAATACGATACATATAAAGTTAATTGTAATTACACATATCACATAGGAAGCAATATAATCTTTCCTACAATGATTGGTCAATTCATCCACTATCCTTGCAGAAAACCAAATTGTTATAAAAGGTTGCAGTGAATGTATGAACTCATACAATGCTTTTTGTTCGGAAAGACCCGGACAATATTTTCTCAAAATTCCAAATCCCCTTTTGGTGATTCTAATTCGTTCGCCAAAAGACATTTTCTTCATTCTGCCACCTCCTCTTCTCGATAATACTTTGCCTGCATTTCAAATAAGTTATAATATTTCCCCTTCTTGTCAAGAAGCTCCCTATGCGTTCCTTCTTCACAGATAGCACCATCTTCAATCAAGATAATCCTGTTGCAAAAGTTGGTACTTGCAAGCCTATGCGAAATAAATACTGTAGTTTTTCCTTCGCTAATCTGATTGTATTTATGATATATCTCACTCTCAGCTATAGGATCCAACGCTGCCGTAGGCTCATCTAACAACATAATCGGTGAGGATTTGTACATTGCCCTTGCAAGTAGAAGTTTTTGCGTTTCACCTCCCGAGAATTCCACTCCGTCCTCATAAATCGTCCTTCCAAATTGACTCTGTAATTTATTCGGTAGTTTTTGGATTCGTTCCCACATTCCTGCCAGCTCCAGGCATTTCTTCACTCGTTCAGAATCCACTTGCGCCGCAGGTGCTTCTGCAACTATTTCTTCTACAGTCACCGGCATAATACTAAATTGCTGAAATACCGCAGAATACATCCGGTAAAGTTCTACTCTATCATATTCCGCAATTGATTTTCCATCGTAAAGCACCTGCCCCTCTGTTGGGTCAATCAGACCACAGATAAGCTTTACTAAAGTCGTTTTTCCTGCTCCGTTTAAACCAACTACAGCAAGGTGTTCACCCGGATTAATTGCGAGATTAAAATTTTCCAGTACATATGGCTGGTTTTCTTCATATCTAAAACTTACATTCTTTAGCTCAATTACCTTTGGCAACTTATCCTGATTTGGATGCAATCCACCTTCTCTCAGATACTCTTCCGGGAAGTCAAGATATTCCCGAAATCGATTAATCTTTGTACTTAACTGATTCAACACAGAGACTTCGGCAAATATTTCACTTAACCAGGCAGAAAAACCATTGACAACTCCAAAATAAAGTACAAAATCTGCCACCGAAATCTGACTATTCATAAAAAGATAGATCAAATACAGATAGATGATACCTTCTCTCAATAAACCTAATGCTCCGTCACACGCTGTCACAGAAAAAAGTTTTTTTGTCAATTTGTGATACCATGCCGCAATCCCCTTCATATTATCCGTATAAATATCGGAGAACCACTTTGCCATAGGATAAAGCCGGATATCCTTTGCAGAACGCGCGTCGCCGGAAATCGCATTAATGTAATTAAGCCGTTGTACATAACTCATTCTTTCTTTGCTATGCTCGTCTGTCCATTTCACAACTCTTTTGTTTAAATAGAAACTAACCGCAGTGGTCACAACAATAAATAGTATTACAGCTACATTTAGTTTATAAAGAACTGCAGAAAAGACAGCTATCCCCAAAACACTGGTACCGAGACTTTGTAGTACATCATACACTTGCGTTAAGGGTGAATGTCCGTTACAGCACAGGAAACTTTCCTCTTGCAGCTTTCGAAATATTCCGTTTTCCTGATTTATGTAGTCCGTAGTTAACCCTTTGTTTGCTACAAGCTTCAGATAATGAACGTTAATACTAAACTTCTCAAAATATAGATATTTTGTAAGAAACTTGCTGACTCCGGTCAACACAGCAATACTTCCCATAAATACCATAATAGTGCCTATCAATCCCTTAATATCACTACCTAAAGTAAGCTTTTCAATTACCAGCTTCGGTAAAAATGCAGACAGAATTGGGATTGTAGCATTTACAAGGGTCAGTATTATGTACAGCACTAATAAGGCAAAGTACCATTCAGATGTTTTCTTAATACAGTACCAAATATTTTTTAGCATAATGCACCTCCTTCTCTGCTATTCTACATCTCCTTAACCCTACAACGTAAAATTCGTGCACCAACTGTATCTGTCAGTACACGAATTGCAGTTATTCCATTGCAGGAACTAAAAATTCGGAGCTAAATGCTCCATCCTCGCTATTATATTTGCACCAGCCACCATGTTCTTCTATAATCGTCTCTGCCCGATGAAGGCCAAATCCATGCGTTCCCTCTTTATTAGAGGAAAATAATGTTCCTATTTTCTTTTTCTTCATCCCGGCAGAATTGAGCATGGAAAAATACAGCATCTTTCCTTTCATTGACATATATATACGAATAAAACGCTTACCAGAAGAAAGCCTGCAGGATTCAATTGCATTGTCCAATAAATTTCCAACCAAAATACTAAGTTCCACATCTGTGATAGTCAATGAATCCGGTACACTTGCTTTCACATCGACTGCTATATTCTCTGCTTTTGCCTGCGCAATCTTAGCTGACAATATCGCATCAAGGGATACATTCCCTGTTTTTAGAAGTGTATCAACATTCATCAATTGATGATCTAATTCCTCTATATAGGCAATTGCACGTTCTACCTCTCCTGCTTCTAATTGTCCCTTTAAGGCTTGGAGATGATGGTGAAAATCATGTTTATATCCTCTCATTTCCGAATGGATACTTCGCACTTCATTTAGATGCTGTTTTGCCTGCTCTGTCTGATACTGGACAAGTTTCAAATATGTTTTCTTTCTCATAATAACTCCTAATTACGCTCAATATATGCCCGATTGATCTGATCATATTTTCCTCTTGCAAGTGGCACTTGTCCCCCATTATCCAGTGTAACACTGTCGCGCGAAATACGCATAATATGCTTTAATGATACAAGGTACGAACGATGTGTCTGATAAAAATCTTCACTAAGTTTCTGTGCAAATGTTGAAATATTTGCTTTTATCTTATATTCCTTACCCTTTGTATATATTGTTACATAATGGGAAAGTGATTCCAAATAAAGGATTTCCTTCTCATATAACTTAACAACTTCACCTTCGTAATGAATGATAATCGACGGTTCTCCTGCTTCTATCTTGCATTTTGCTTTCGAAAGAACTTCCTCCATTTTACCTGCTTTCACAGGTTTGACCAGATAATGGAGGGCATCTACTTCATACCCTACGCCAATAAACTCAAAATGTGATGTTATAAAAATAATCTCAACATTATCCTGATTCTGCCGTATTTTCTTTGCCAAATCGATTCCTGACATTCCACTCATTTCCACATCTAATAACAAAATCTGATAATTTTTGCATTCTTCGTATTGAAACAGGAAACTTTCAGCAGATGCATATGTTTCTATATTTGTTATGATGTCTTCCTTCTTAGCCCAATCCTCTACAGCATATTTCAAATACTCTATTTCATTCTCTTCGTCATCACATATAGCAACATGTAGCACTGATATCACTCCCTTTCGCATTGAAACTTCATAGTAGACATGATTAATCTTGAGATTTTCATGTACTATTCCTTTTCTTAATCACTATCATTGATAGTTCTTATGCACTTATTGCACTGCAGAACTTTTGATATTCTGTGTATAGTATTCTTGGCATTCTTGTCCTTCCTTATCTGTATACAGCACATCTCTTTAAATCCATTTTTCTACATATGTTAATAGATATATGCGCAAAGGCTCAGATTTCTTATACAGAAACCTGAGCCTATTGCTTTTGTAACAGCTTAGCACATCAGCTCCTGCTATAAACATATTTCATTTTTTAGATCTAAAACAAAGAAAACTCTCTTTTTTCATTATATATTCCTCTTTCAATCAACTCCCTAATAACACTAATGCGTGGTCTGCATCCCCGTCTATCATATATGTACCTTCCAAAGCGCTCCGATTCCTCAAATATCATTTGAATATCAATATCATAAACCTCAAAATAGCAGTCTTCAGGTGATTCATTATAAAATTTCACGAAATTCAATCTATCCCATTTGATTTCCGGTGAAAAGCTAGAAAAATCCATTCGTCCTGTTGCATATTTTATTTCAATACGATTTTTTCCTTTTGGTGCGTTTGGGTCAAAACAGTCAAAACCGACACTCATATTATCAATTCTCCAATATCCCATTTTATACGCAACTAAAGCTTCTACAAACTCTGATGGCAAACTACTAGGTCTTCCGCCGATTTGCTTTATTTTTTCATTCAAGTTCATCCAATCAGAATATAATTTCTGTAATAAAAACATATCCTCTTCTTCATATTGTATTATGTTTATAGGTGTTTCTCTCTCCAAAATATCTAAATAATTCTCTTTTCTTATCATTATAATTCCTCCTGATTGAAAGATATAAATAATAAAATACATAATAATTCTAAGTATCTCTGAATAACATCTTGATACTTATTGAATGTTTCTTGTAAACAATTTATTTTTGTACATGTTATTACTAATACAAACTCTGTCGTATCGTCTACACTCAATGGTATAGCCAATATAGATTGATACTGTCTATCATCATCTAAATCTAAAAATGGTACATCGGCCTTTCTATTATCAATATCCCCACAATAGATTATTCTTTTTTCCTTAAAAGCAGTCCCAACCAAAGAACCCTTATCTAAACGCAATTTATCTATTGTTCCAGGTGAATGTTTAGTTGATACTAAAATTTTACACTGTCCTTTATCATCTTGTAAAAAGATACTTGTATTCATTTTTGCATTCTTTGAAAAAACATCATCCCGAAAAATATATTCTATCTCTGCGATTAGAGCTTGTAGTTCTATATTTTCATATTTCTTTCTATTTTTTAAAGAATAAAGTATTTTTCTATTAACTGAAGCTGTATTTATGTAATATTCGCACTTATTCTTTAGTAATTCTATTTCTTGCTCTAAGCTATCAATTTCTTGATTTATATCATCTCTTTCACGTTCCACATCATTTATTCTATTATTTAAAGAAGCTATTGATTCTAGTAGTTCATCTTTTTCTTTTTTCAGACTATCAATTCCTAAATTTTCAATCTGTTTATCGAAATACTCTTCTTGAACCCTTAGTTTTCTTCTTAGACCAATAATAATTACAATAAAAATAGATATAATTACTGCAAATATTATTCCAATAGTTAAAAATATTTTATTTTTTTGAAAAGCATACCATATTCCATTCGCAATCATTTGGATTGTGAAGACACCTATGCCGCTAAAAACATCTGTCTTTTTTATATCCATCATTTTCTCCTTACGTAATATTTACTAGAAATTTGCTAATGCAATAATATCATCTGAAAATGCCTCAACGCATCCTCAATCGCCTTTTCCTTCTCCTTTGGGCATTTTGGCTGTCTTGCATCCTCCGATTTTGAAAGATTATAATTCTCCCTCTTCTCCAATCCATGCTTATCTTTTACCTGCGCAATATACAGATTAGATACCTTAAGTCCTGTCTCCTCCAACACATATTTCTTAATTTCCTCATACGTAGCCTTACTCTCAGCAGAAGTAATATCCATCTCATCCATATCAAGTTTCACATTCACATGATGCTTCGCTTCATGAAGTTTGGACAATAAGCATACCGTTTCCACATGTTTCGTAAACGGAAAAAGATCAAACGGTGTACACTCTTTCATCCGGTATCCATGCTTTGTCAGATACTTCAGATCCCGCACCAGCGTTTCCGGACCACAGGATACATACACGACTTTATTCGGAGCCAGTCGCACTACAGAGGAAAGAAACGCCTCATCGCTTCCCGTACGCGGCGGATCCATAATGACCACATCCGCATGTTCTCCTTTTTCTGCCATCTCTACCATAAATTGTCCGGCATCTTCATTATAAAAAGTAACATTGTGAATATGATTGCGCTTTGCATTGGAGATAGCATCCTTTATCGCATCACGGTTTAACTCCACTCCGATCACATGCTTTGCGCGGCTGCTGGCAATCAGCCCGATCGTGCCCGTACCGCAGTACGCATCGATCACAGTTTCTTTTCCCGTCAGTTTTGCACAGGAAATGGCTTTCCGGTAGAGTTTTTCTGTCTGCTGCGGATTTACCTGATAAAATGAAGTCGGCGAAATACGAAATGTGCATCCGCACAGTTCGTCCTCAATAAATCCTTTTCCAAAAACGGTAATATTGCGCTCCCCGAGCACCATGCTGGTCTTGCGGTCATTGACGTTGATCACTACTGTGCTGATCTCCGGGAACTTCTTCCGCAGTGCCTTGACAAAATTATTTTTGGATGGAAGGATCGGAGATACCAGTACAAGCACCACCATAATCTGTCCGCTGTGATAGCCCTTTCGCACCAGCACATGACGCAGCAGCCCATATCCGGTATCCTCATCATATGCACGAATCCGGAAAGAACGCATCATATTTTTGATTTCACGGATAATGGCATCCGCCTGTGCATCCTCGATCTGGCACTCCTCCACATCCACGATGTCATGCGAATGTTTCTCATATACCCCTGCCACAATATGTCCGCGTTTATTGCAGGAAAAAGCCGCCTGTACTTTATGCCGATAGTGGTATGGATCGTCCATCCCGATGATTGGATTGATCTTTCCAAACGGTTCCATGAGTTTGCGCATGTAACTCTGCTTTTTGGAAAGCTGCTGACTGTACAAAATTCCCTGATAGTCACACCCTCCGCATCTTTTTGCGTAAATGCAGTGTTCACCTGTTTTTTTTATCTGGCTTATGTTCGGTTTTCTATCCGTTTCTCTTCCCCTGTTCCTCTCTTTTTTCATCTTCTGTCCCGTTGTTTTTTTCTGTCCTATTTGCATATTTTCCAACTTCCTGTACTTGATTTTTAAAGTTCTTTCTCGTAGCACCACCAGTCCTCGTCAAATAAATCGCTCTCTCCCACTACGTCAAAATGCAGTTTTTCATAAGAACGGAGCGCTTTTTTATTTGTCTTACACACGAGAAAATGTACACTCCTTTTCCCCTGTTTTTTCAATTCTTCCATGCCATGTTGCAGAAGCTGCCGGGCAATTCCCTGATTCTGCATATCGGTGCGTACCCCGAGTCTGGAAAGCTCCGCAGACGGCTGCAGTGTTTTGGACCAGCAGATGAGTGCTTCCACCTGCGGATCTTCATCCACTGTGATCGTGCCAATGATTTCTCCATCTTCATTTTCCATACAAAAAAGAGCATTTCTTTTCATATCATAATCAAATTCCTGTTCTCCTGGATACCCATTGCCCCATGCGCAGTATGGAGTACCGATCAGCGACTGATACAGCGCAAGAATTTCTTCCTTATCGTCCTGCTTAGCTTTTCGAAACTTCATTTTTCCTCTTTTCATCCTTCGCTTTCGATTTTCTTTCTCAACTATGCCATAATGCTCTCTAAAATGCAAGTATACTGCCCTTTTCATTTTTTTACCCAAAACCCCCCGGCAGCCGTTTTTATAACGGATACCGGGGTGTCTGTTTTCTATAGCCGGGTGTACTTATACCTGAATACGATCTGCAATCTCATTTCCCATGGCGAACCGTTCTCCATTGGCACCGATGATCAGCCCATTGGATAATTTCTGAATCACCTGTACGCTGCCACCTTCTTCTACATGATGGCGGTGCAGGAATTCTACAACTTCCGGTAATCCGAATAACCACTGAATGGTATAATTTTCACCAACTTTTGCTTTTGATAATGCCTGCATAATGCTCCCTCCTTCTATAGCTCCTCCATTCGGTTACCACTATTATATGGAGTTTATACCCGGTTAGTCAATCGAGAGCTTTCTCCTTTTATTATAACCGAAATAAGTCATCACTGATCTGAAAACATGACATGTTATAAATTATGAACCGTTTTACACTTTTCCTTGCATCAACTCATAAGATATGTTATATTATGCGTAGAAAAAGGGAAAGCCAGAGAAGCGGCTTACCCGAATATATTAAGTAACTGTTTTATCAACAGCCGTCATTATTCGCAGTAATGGCGGCTATTTTCGTTTTCCCTTGAAAATCGTGTGACACAATCCAACAAGGGCGCAAATGAACTAAGAGGATTTGCTTATTTCGAGATATTTTTCTATAAAAGTGTGTCAAAAGGTGTGTCAGTCTTTTATTTCATATCAGAGAATTGTTCCGGAACCCCTATAAATAAGCATTCTTCGGATTATTTTTCGTCTACAACCTGGAAAATAAAAAATTTAAGATAATAGCTCTCCGGCACATTCGCAGAATTTGCCCACAAAATCGGATGATCCGGTGCCTGCGTACGGAATTCCACCTGACGCAGCCGTTTGTGTGCCGCCTTTGCAGCTTCCTTCACCGTCTTTGCCAGCAGTTCCTGTGTCATAAAATGGGAACAGGAACAGGTTGCCAGGTATCCGCCGTCTTTTACCAGCTTTAACCCTTTCATATTGATCTCCCGATAACCTTTGATGGCATTCTTCGTGGCCTCACGGGATTTCGTAAATGCCGGCGGGTCGAGAATGACTACATCATACTTTTCTCCGGCTTCTGCCAGTTTCGGAAGCTCGTCCAGTACATTTGCACAGCGAAAATGTACCGTATCTTCCAGATGATTACGCACGGCATTGGCATTTGCCTGCTGCACCGCATATTCCGAAATATCAAGTCCCGTCACATCGGAAGCACCTGCGATTCCTGCATTCAGTGCAAACGTTCCCATATGTGTAAAACAGTCCAAAACTCTCTTTCCTTTACAGATCCGCTGCATTGCCAGCCGGTTATACTTCTGGTCCAGGAAAAAGCCCGTCTTCTGACCATTTACCACATCGACCAGATAGTGCACGCCATTTTCCGTAATCTCCACCTCTGTATCAAATGTTTCCCCAATAAATCCTTTTACTTTCGGAAGTCCTTCTTTCTTTCGCTCATTGGCGTCACTTCTCTCATAGACTCCACGGATAGAAATACCGTCCTCTTTCAGTACCCTTTTTAATAATGAAACGATTGTTTCCTTGAACTGCTCCATACCGAGTGCCAGACATTCCACCACAAGCACATCCGCATACTTGTCAACCACCAGTCCCGGCAAAAAATCCGCTTCCCCGAAAATCACACGACAGGAAGATGTATCCACCGTTGTCTTCCGGTATTCCCAGGCATTCTTTACACGCATACGAAGAAAATTCTCGTTAATCTCCTGATCCACATGACGGGTCAGCATGCGGATACGGATCTTCGAATTCTGATTGATAAATCCCTTTCCCATCGGATATCCGTCAAAATCATGTACCGTCACCACATCTCCATTGGTAAATGTCCCCACAATCGTATCAATCTCATTATCAAAAATCCATGCGCCACCCGCCTTGATCGTGCGGCCTTCTCCCTTTTTTAAAGTAACAATTGTATGATTCTCCATCTTCTTTTCCTTCCTGTAAATATTTTCTTCATAGAGATACCATGTGCGATGTCGAACATTTGAGGACATATACACAATATCTTCTTTTCGCTGTCCCAGCTTCGTTTTCGTTTGGGACATATACACAATATTTCTTCTTTTATGTCCCAGCTTCGTTTTCGTTTGGGACATATGCACAATATTTCTTCTTTTATGTCCCACTTTTATTTTCGTTCGGGACATATACATAATATCTGCACTTCTATATCCCATTTTTAACGCTTTCCGGGACATATCAGTGGAAACTTTTTTTATATATCCCACTCTGACTCTTCTTCGGGACTTTTCAACTTAAAAATCTTCCATATATCCCTGCCCTGTCTATCTTAGAATTTTTTCTCTCAAATATCTTCTATATGCCCTCTCCCTGTCTACCTCAGGACTTTTTCCCTTAAAGTGTACCACAGAATAATTACGTTTTCCAGCACTCCCCATTGTTTTTGAAATCCATAAATGTTATAATGTTGTTAATAAATTAACGAAGTTGTTGTATTTCTGTTCACAACTTCACGCTAAGACATACAAGGAGGTCTTATACGAATGGATTTTTCAGAAGAATACAGACAGAAGCTCGTTTCAGCAGACGAAGCCGTAAAAGTAATCAAATCCGGTGACTGGGTAGACTATGGCTGGTGTACCAACACCGTAGATGCACTGGACAAAGCACTTGCCAAGCGTACCGATGAACTGAAGGATATCAACCTGCGTGGCGGAATCCTCTTAAAACCGCTTGCCGTATTTGAGCGCGAAGACGCCGGCGAACATTTTACATGGAATTCCTGGCATATGTCCGGAATCGAACGTCATATGATCGCACGTGGCTGTGCATTCTACAGCCCGATCCGTTATTCCGAGCTCCCTCGTTATTACCGTGAGCTGGATTGTCCGGATGATGTGGCAATGTTCCAGGTTGCTCCAATGGACAAGCATGGATACTTCAACTTCGGGCCAAGTGCTTCCCATCTTGGTGCGATGTGTGAGACAGCCAGACATATCATCGTAGAAGTCAACGAAAATATGCCGCGCTGCCTTGGCGGAACAGAAAACGGTATACATATTTCCAAAGTCAATGCAATCGTAGAAGGCTCCAATCCTCCAATCGGAGAACTCGGTGCCGGCGGTCCTGCTACCGAAGTAGACCAGAAAGTTGCACAGCTGATCGTAGACCAGATTCCAAACGGTGCCTGCTTGCAGCTTGGTATCGGTGGTATGCCAAACGCAGTCGGTTCCCTGATCGCACAGTCCGACTTAAAGGATCTTGGTGTTCACACAGAAATGTATGTAGATGCATTCGTAGACATTGCCAAAGCCGGAAAGATTACCGGTGCCTGCAAAAACATTGACCGCTACCGTCAGGTATATGGTTTCGGTGCCGGAACCAAGAAGATGTATGATTATCTGGATGAAAATCCAGAACTGATGAGCGCACCTGTCAGTTACACCAACGATATCCGCTCCATCGCAGCACTGGACAACTTCATCTCCATCAACAACTGTGTAGATATCGACCTGTTCGGACAGATCAGTGCCGAGTCTTCCGGAACCAAACACATCAGTGGTGCCGGCGGACAGCTTGACTTCGTTCTCGGTGCTTATATGTCCAAAGGTGGAAAGAGCTTTATCTGCTGTTCTTCCACATTCACGGATAAGAAAGGTGTTATGCATTCCCGCATCCGCCCGACCCTGGCAGAAGGTTCTATTGTCACAGACACCCGTGCAAATACCCACTATGTCGTTACCGAATATGGCATGGTCAATGTAAAGGGATTATCTACCTGGCAGAAGGCAGAGGCTCTGATTTCCATTGCACATCCGGACTTCCGTGATGATCTGATCAAAGAGGCAGACCAGATGCACATCTGGAGACGTTCCAACCGATAAGAACACCGTTTGTTCACAATTTATTCATATTGCAAAAAAACCTCGTTTTTAACGGGGTTTTTTTATAAATTTTACCTCTTGTCTTTACTATCCTTTTTTAGTAATCTATAGTTCGAGTAAAGGAGAGGTAAAGATGAAGAAATTTTTTAGTATTATCAAAGAAAAACTATTCACCAGAGTTGAAAAACAACATTCCGAAGCTTACCTGCGTCGGATCTCATTTCTGAATAAATATTCCCTGCTGTTCCACATGTTGATATCCTGTGGGATCGTATTTATGGTGGAGGTTCTTTCCCGAAGGAGTTTTCTCTCGGCATGTTCCTTCGTTGGGATGCATACCGGTGCATTTTTTTATAATGCCTTTATTGTATTTGCATCCTTAAGCTTTGTTTATCTGTTCCGCAGACGTGCATTCTGGCGGATCATTATCAGCGGTTTCTGGGTGCTCCTTGGAATCATTAACGGATGCATCCTTTCAAACCGTGTAACACCGTTTGGCTTTACAGACCTTAAATGTATCAATGATCTGTTTGCCATGAACAATACCAACTATTTCACGGCAGAAGAAGCTACCATCGTAGTCATCGGGCTCGGTCTGTTCCTTCTGTTTTGTGTTGCACTCTTCATTAAAGGACCGCGCTATCAGGGCAAGACCCATAAAATTGTTGTAGTAGGTGCCATTGTATCGGTACTGTTTGTCGGTCTTCCTGTTACAACCTCTGCTGCACAGAATGCCAATGTTGTTGCAAGCTACTTCTCCAACATTGCACAGGGATATGAAAACTACGGTTTTATCTATGGATTCTCTTCGAGTGTGGTAGACCGTGGAATGAGCAAGCCGGATGACTACTCCGAGCAGAAAATTGCTTCGATTGAAAAAAATGTAAATGACACAAAAAAAGAAACAACTGTCACCAAAAAGAATGCACCAAATATTATCTGTATTCTTCTTGAATCATTCTGTGATCCGGATGAGATCAAGTTTCTGAATTATAATCAGGATCCGATTCCTACCTTCCACAATCTCGAGAAGAACTACACGAGTGGTTACCTGACAGTTCCGGTTGTTGGCGCAGGAACCGCAAACACTGAGTTTGAAGTTCTCTCCGGTATGAGTATGCAGTACTTCGGAACCGGCGAGTATCCGTATAAAACAATCCTGAAAAAGACAGACTGCGAGAGCACTGCTGCTGATCTGGCTTCCATCGGATATGGAACCCATGCCGTACATAACAATGGCGGTAACTTTTACAGCCGTGTCAATGCCTTTTCCATGATGGGATTTGATACTTTCACCAGCAAGGAACTGATGAACATTCAGAGTTATACGCCAAACGGAAGCTGGGCTACCGATGATATTCTTGTTCCTGAAACAATCAAAACCCTGGATTCCACTCCGAATCAGCCGGACTTTACCTACACCATTACCGTAGGTACACATGGTGATTATCCAAAGACTCCGGTTATCGCAAATCCGGTATATACCGTCAGCGGTGTGGATGATGAAGAAAAGAAAAACCAGTGGACTTATTACGTCAACCAGTTAAATGAAGTAGATACATTCCTGAATGATCTGATTACAGAGCTCTCCAAGAGAGATGAAGATACCATCGTGGTAGCGTTCGGTGATCATCTTCCAACCATGGGTCTGGAAGACTCCGATATGAAATCCGGTGATATCTACAAGACAAAATATGTCACATGGAATAACATGGGATTAAAGAAGCAGGATGCAGATCTGTATGCATACCAGCTGATGGCAAGCATTACGGATTCCACAGGTATTCATGAGGGAACCATCTTAAATTACCATCAGACCCAGATGAACAACACAGACCACACTGCATATCTGGACGGACTGGATAATCTGCAGTATGACATTCTTTACGGAAACCGTTACTGCTATGATGGCAAAGACAAATACCCTGCAACCGACATTGTAATGGGAATTGACGATGTAACAGTATCTGAGACATCGGATTCCATCGGCGGATCGGAAGTGTTTGTCTATGGAAACAACTTCACCAAGTGGAGTAAAGTATTTGTAAATGATGAGAAAGTCAATACAACCTTCAGCAATTCCGGTTGTCTGATTATTCCAAAAGACAGTGTCAAAGACGGTGATACCATTAAAGTGTGCCAGATGGGTTCCAACAGTACGATTTTCCGTGAATCCAACACGTACACCTACAAAGATCCTGCTGTGGAAGAAACCGTTACGGGAACAGAGTCGGACAGCAATACCGAATCTACAGTTTCAGAAAGCCAGAAATAAGCAAAAAAGACCTGCCAGTGATTTATTCACTGACAGGTCTTTTCTTGTCTTAAATTGTCTTTAACGCATCCACAGCGGCATCCAGATACGGATTTTCCATCTCATAGAATGCACCGGCATCCGCAGCTTTCGCATATGCCGGATCCAATGGCAGTTTGCCAAGAACTCTGGTTCCTTCTTTTGCGGCAACTTCGTCAATGTTGCTTTCTCCAAACAGTGCGATCTTCTTTCCACAATCCGGGCATTTCAGATAACTGAAATTTTCCACCAGTCCAAGTACCGGTATATGCATCATATTTGCCATATGGAAAGCTTTCTTTACGATCATCTGTACCAGTTCCTGTGGAGATGTAACAATAACGATACCGTCCACCGGAAGGGACTGGAACACGGTAAGCGGTACATCACCGGTTCCCGGTGGCATGTCCACAAACAGATAGTCCACATCGCCCCAGACAGCCTCATTCCAGAACTGTTTCACAGCCCCTGCAATCACAGGTCCTCTCCAGACAACCGGTGCCTCTTCATCTTCCATCAGAAGATTGATGGAAACGATTTTGATTCCTTCTTTTGTCTCATACGGATACATTCCTTTTTCGTCACCGACCAGCTGACCGTGTGCTCCAAACATCTTCGGAATGGACGGTCCGGTAATATCGGCATCCAGAATTCCCACTTTATATCCTGCTTTTGCCATCTGTACCGCCAGGGAAGAAGTGACAAATGATTTACCGACACCACCCTTTCCGCTGACCACTCCAATCACATGTTTGATATTGGAATATGCATTCATCGCTTCGAGCATACTCTGCGGATTCTGAGAATTATGGGAACATCCCTCACAGCTTTCTTTGGAACAGGATGATGCTCCGCTGCAACTTGAATTTTCTGGCATAATGATAGCCTCCTTGTTAATTATTTAATGATTTATTTATATAGACTGCCCAGTCTTTGGAATGGGTAGTATATGAAATAAGCTTTTCCGATAATTTTATCTTTGCTGACATAGGTATGATCCCAATATCTGGCATCATAGGAATCATTCCGGTTGTCTCCAAGCACCAGATAACTGTCTTTGGGAACCTCAAACTCAAACGGTCCGGTTGCCTCTGTCCATGTCTCTTTCAGGTAATCCTCCTTCAAAGGAGTCTCAGAGTCATTGATATAGATTTTCGCATCCTCAATGGTAACCTTTTCTCCGGGCAGACCAATCACACGCTTGACGTATTTTTGCGTTTCGTCATCCGGGAACCGGAAAATCACGATATCTCCTCTCTTCGGTTCTGAAAACTGATACGCCAGCCGCAGCCCGAACAGGTCATCGCCCGGTTCAATGGTATGCTCCATCGATCCGGTCGGGACTGTTGCATTGATGATCACGTAATTCTTCAAAACCATCGCCAGCGCGAAGGCTGCCAGCAGAGTGATCACCCAGCTGAGCACTTCGCGCAGAGGCGAAGAAGCTTTCTCCTTTCCCTCGCCCTTTGGATCATTGTCCATCTTTATTTCTTCTGTCAATATTTCTTTTTTTTCTTCCATAATCACTCTACTCTCTTGGTGCAAACCACCAGTCAATAAAATCTTCCCTGCGGAAAACCAGTCCCACAAGTCCCAGATCCACACGTTCTTTCTGTGTCAGGGTCTGCGCAATAAATTCATTCACAGATACATCAAAATCGCCTTCCAGGCACCAGATACAGCTCACTGTCGGCACATTCTCCTGATTTTTCCAGTCATCTACGAACGAACCGCCGAAATCAACAATCTTATTCCAACGATGCTGCGTATTGATAACCCGCTGCTTGATATTCTCATAGATGACCTCCATCATCCGGTGAACTTTCGGGTGATACATCACAGGCTCAAGAATCCTTAAGAGTCGGTGCTTTGGATTGACACGCAGTTCCAGCGTTCCGTTTGCCGTATTCGTCACCATACAGAAAATCTCGTTATCCGGAAACGTTTCCGGCCGCAGATGATACTGATAACGATATGGTACCACACTTTTTATCATATGGAAATCTGCATCCATTTCTTCATATATAACCCCCGGACATTCACTGCTTATCACATAGTGCATGCTACCCTGATAAGGCGCCAGAAGCTGGCAGAACAGATCCCGGTTCTTTTCGAATACAATCAGCTGGTATTCTGCCAGAAAACGCCGGAAATCCATAATATGGTTCTGCCTGTAATATGTAAACAGCCCCTTGCTGATAAATGCAATCCTTATGCTTTTTCCGGTATAACCCTGAATAATTGTTGCAACCGGAAGTTCAATCTCTCTCCCTTTTAAATAAACTTCCACTGTGACAGCTTTGCCAAGCAGCTGCATCTCTTCTTCATACTCTGTCAGAACCGGCTGCTGTCCGCTGGCAATATACTGGTTCAGCCCCAGCGGATTGGATGCAAAATGTTCTACAATCCGTCTGCCGATCAGCCTGCGCAGCTCCGTCAGATTTTCATCATGCGCCACATCATCCCTTGCCAGCCGCAATGTCAGGAATTTTTTCCGTAAATGCAGATGATACGTCATATGCCTGAGCCACTCCGGTTTTAACCCCAGATCTTTCTTTTCATCGGTCACAAGAAACCCCTGCTGATACAGGCAGGATGTCCCGATCAGTCCCTGATGTTTGGAATTATAAATCCAGATACACCCCTCCATCAGTTCATCCATAATACGAATCGATATGATTCCAAGAATATCCGCGAACGGATTGTCCATGATATGATTCTGTTCCCGCAGCGTCACGCTTTTTTCATCAAAGGAAATCTGAATGGGAAATGGCTGATACAGCATATAGTGCTGTACTGCGTGTACCAGCCTCTGAAGGGACAGATTCTTTGCATATTTCGGCCGTAACACCAACGTAATTCTGGTTCCGGACTGTTCGCGGTTGGAATTGATATATTCCATTGTTTCCGCCCCTTCTATCCATTTTGCGGTAACCGGTTCTAACGTCTGGCGATCCGTAACATTCCACGCGGTATTTACCGATTTGTCCTTTCTCGACTCAATCAACAGTGCCCGTGCAACCATAAAACCGGAAAGCATACCGACTCCAAACTGCGCCACCGGTTCATAGTGAAGCTGCTGTGTAGAAAAATCCTCGCTCTGATAAAAACTCACGCCGATTTTGGCGACATACTGCTCAATATCCCTGGCATTGATTCCGATTCCGTTATCCTCAAACACCAGACGCTGCGTTTCGGAATTATACTGAATGGAAATTTGAGGAGAATACGGATTTCGCATGGAATTTAAGGCTCTTGCCTCCTCCATCTCCAGAAACTCTGTTCCCCAGCTCCATTCCAGCGCCGCCCTGGTATTGCATGCATCAATGGCATTTTGAAGAAACTCCCGGATATAGGCATCCGGATCTCCGTAAAACTGCGTACTTGCAAAGGTCGATATGATATTTTCCTGATCCATACCTACTTTGCACTGTTTCATAGCTGTTCCTCATTTAATAAAATTGCCTGAACCACAAACCGCTTATCTGCCTGTCTGCTCACACAGGTTGATAAAGTCAGCAGATGACTGTCCACCGAAAGCTGGATTTTGTCCTTTACCTCCGGCGAATTCTTGGATTTTTTCACAATGCTTTCAAGATAACTTACACGTCCCTCTTTCGTTGAAAAGTCATTGGTGTGCAGAATATGTGCATCGTCCGTCTTATATGCCGCAAAAATCTCATACACGAGCACCTTTTCCTTTGTATACACATATATATACGGAAAATTGTTAAAAAATGTCTGGTCTTCATAGTTGTGGAGAGAAGCAAACATTGTGTCATTGCGCATATTGTGCCCATACACGACAGTATCAAAATCCGTAAACTCTTTACTGTTTGCCTTCTCTGTATAAATACATCCAGGATATCCCCTGGTACCATTCATATTGTAATTCAGATAATAGGAATCATCACTCGGATGCTGTAACACCGGATAATCCACCCCGGTTCCCGGAATGTAGATCCATGCGTAAATATCCTGATTGACTCCCTTTAATTTTTTCCAGTTTAAATTTTTCTGTGGAATTTCTATTCCTTTTTGTTCCAGTTCGCTGTCTTCGGTCTGCACTTCCTGTGCCACATTCTCCGTCTCAGTCTGCGTATCTGACGGAATATTGATCTGATTATCATTCACCTGATTCTGCAGATCATTTACCTGGGCAGAAAGCTTTTCATATTCTTTCTGTGCATTCTTCTGAACCATCCAGCTTCTTCCAAATATTATGAGTACCACGATCAATACAACTGCCAGAACAATGGTCAGAATTTTATAGATATTGATCGTTCTGTCGTTCTTTCTCTGTCTTTTCATAAAATAGTTTTCTTTCTTTAAAATTGAGGCAGGGCGGCAGATTCCATTCCACCGCCCTCACGTGATGCCATGCATCACCTATCCATAGACCTACATGCTAAATAAAATTGTATCCAGTGAGATTAATTCTTACGTGCTTTTCTTCCGCATACAACAATACCTGCTGCCGCAAATACTGCAACGAACGGAAGTGCCGGAAGCGCTGCCCCGGTTTTTGGAGATGTCTTATAGGAAACAGATCCGGAAGCTGATGTTCCTTTCTGACTTCCTGCTCCACTTTTGCCATTGACACGGGCATAAGAACTCTTTGTGGAAGTATTCCGTACGGAATTCTTTCCATCGGTATAACCATCTGTATAACCGTCGTCATAATCATCCTCGAAACTGTCCTCTCCATCGTCATAAGACTGTGGATAGTTTACTGTCACATTCTGATTTACACTAACCGGATTATACTGATTATTGGTCTGTGAGTTGTTCTGGTTGTTGTTGTTTGTCTGGCTGCTGCTGTTGGAATTGTCATTTACATTGGAATTTGTATTTGATCCCTGGGAATTTTCATCCTTTGACGGATCTGTTGTAACGGCAGGGGTCACATTTGAACTGTACTTTACAACTATAACCGGTGAAAATGAATACAATGTAACCGTGACTTTGCCATTGGAAACGCTGTCCGGCTTTACCGTCTGCCAGCTTCCGCTTTTTAATTTATGTAATACATAAACATTGTCTCCAGCCTTAATTCCACTTGCACAAATCGTTACTTTGATTCCTTTGGATGTATTCGTTGCAGACGGAACACTGATATCAGACATGGCCATGACGGTTGCACTTCCGTTCTGTGCACTTGCCACAGCATTTGCCTGACGGTTTCCCTCGCGGTAAACATCTTTGTCCACATCCTTGAAAGAAACCGTGATAAGCTCATTGTTTGCATTATAACCGCTGCTTTCAACGGTTGTTGCCTTATTCAGCTCATAGGTTCTTTGAACCAGTGCCGTATCACTTGTTGGTGATGGATCTGCAAACACGGTTGTGCCCATTGTAAATACCAGCATCATAGCTGTCACAACTCCTGTGAAAATTTTCTTTTTCATCGCAATCTACCTCCTTTCCACGTAATATAAACTGCATGTAACTCTATCTATATCAAGTGCGCGCGCACTGGATACCTTATTGTACGGGTGTATAAAACACCTTCATAATGAGTTCTTCCATGGCATCTTCATCGACATGGTACTCCTCATACCGTTTCCCGTCAATCGGCTTTCCCTCCACCGTTTTTCCGGGAACCGTATACATCTGGTCTTCTGAAAAACCGTAATTCATCAGCTGCTCAATCATACTTGTGAAATCCACACTGGTTACCAGATAATCGGAAACAGAATTGTAAATTTCTGTCACCTGATCCGGGTTTTCTGTGGATACTTTTTTTAATTTATCCATATAGGCAACAATATACTGTTCTTCGCGCTGCAGACGCTTTGTTGCACTGTCATATTCTTCGGTATCCCTTCCATGCAGGTAATAATATGCCTGCGTCCCATTCAGGGTTACTTTTTGCCCTTTCTTCAAATTCACACCGGCTTTTGAAAACGAAATATCCTGCTGTACAGTCACTTCCACTCCTCCCACAGCATCATTCATCTGTGGGATTCCCCCCATATTCATCGCAAGATAACCGCTGATCGGAATATTTTGAAACAGGCCGGAAACCGCATCCACGGTTTTGCTGCAGCTGAGGCGCTTACCGTCCCCGAATGCATGCTGCAGACAGATCTGCGTTTTAAGCGGTCCCATATCAATACCTTCTTCATCACACAATTCGATATCTGCCATCGTGTTTCGATTGATGGAAATGACCTGCAGCTGCTCTGTTTTATTGTTTACAACAAGAAGAAACAGTGCATCGGACTGCCCGCCCTGGGTATAATCGCTGCTTTGCTGTACCGGACCATTGATATCAACCCCCATCATGAGGTAGGTTTTGATATCTGTATTATACAAATACTCTTTTCCCTCATAAGTGACCACACCCTCCTGCCACTTTTCCTGACCGGAATCCTGTGTGGTATCTGTCTGCCCCGCAACCTGCTGCTCATAAGAATTTTCTGTATCATCCGCAATGTGGGAGCCGGTATTTTCCGCCTTCGTTTTGACCCCTACCACAATCACAAGTGCAAGGATCACCACCATCATTCCGGACATAAAATACAATGCATTATGAAGTTTTGTCGATGGTTCATGCATTCTTCTCATGATGTTCTCCGTAATTTCCATAATAGCTGCCATAGTAGCCGCCATAGTAGCCACCCTCATAGCCGCTCTTCTTCATCCGTACTTTGTTCAGTACCGCACCAAGTACCCTCACTCCGGAAGCTTCCATCTGCTTTTTGACCGTCTGGATCAGACGTCCGCTTGCCATGCCCTGGGCAATAACAAGAATCGCACCATCACAGTGTTTTGCGATCACTGCTGCGTCGATTGCGGCTCCGATCGGTGCACAGTCAAGCAACACATAATCAAAATGTTCTTTTGCAAAATTAAGCAACTCGGTAAAATATTTTTTTTCCAGAATTTCTGTCGGGTTTGGTACAGACGGTCCTGCAAAAATCATAAACAGTCCCGGAATCGTTGTTCCGTATAATACATCTTCAAGTTTTTTTTGTCCAGAAAGGAAATGGGATAATCCGTAGATTTCCCTTCCATCCGAAGCCACTGCCCGTAATCGTCCCACGTATACAGATTTACGCATATCGGTATCGATCAGCAATACACGTTTGCCGGATTCCGAAAAAGAACGTGCCAGATCCATCGTCACGGTACTTTTCCCTTCGTTCGGCATGGCAGACGTCACAACGATGGTGCAGATATCATCTCCGCAGAACTGGATATTGGTTTTTAATGCCCGGAGTGATTCTTTCATCGTATAATTTTGTTTTTTCAGATTCTCAAATGTTACCGATTTCATTTCTTTTTCTTCCTTCTCTTACGCTTGCGCTCTTTTTCCCCATCGTATTCGGCTTCTTCCAAAGGAAGCGTACCAAGAACATTCAGCCCCAGCTTCCTTTGTACATCATCTGCATTCATAATCGTATCATTGAACAGATAAGCCACCACAATAACCGCAATCGCCAAAAACATGCCAAGTATTCCTCCGACCGCCGTATTTTTCATGATATTCGGGCTGACCGGTTCTCCGTCGGAATATCCCTTTTGAATGATATTCGGTGCATCCTGATCCATTTTCTGTTGGATAAAGGCCACACTGACACGCGCAATCTCATCCGCAATCTTTTTTGCCATGGATGGGTTTGCATCGCGCACCGTAATCTCGAGGATTCGCGAGTTGGAAGGATTATTCAGGGTAACTTTTTTCTTCAGGGAACTGTAGGTCTCGTCCAGTCCGAGATTCTCAATTACCTGCTCAAGCACGGGACGCCCCTCTACGATAACCATATAATCGTTTGTCAGACTTGTACCTGTCTGTATATCCGCAAGACTTGTAATCGACATGCTTTTGGACAATACATAAAACTGGGATGTTGACTCATATTGCGGCACCATTACAAACCTGCTGATACAATATGCGGTCACGGCTCCGATAATCAGTGCAAACAACACCCATTTCCAGAAAGAAAGGATCTCTAAAACGAGATCTTTCAGATCAATTTCAATTTCATCATCATTTTCAATTACAATACGTTCCTGTTGTAACTGCTGCTCCATATCAATGCTCCATTACTAACTATTTCATTTCTCCGGTCAGAATCTTTGCCGGATGATTCACCAAAAGCTGATCCGCATATTCCCTGCCAAATTTTTTTTCAATCAGCTCATAGCATTTTCCCATATGATTGGCACGGTTTTTTATTCCATGACTGTCCGATGCAATCGCATCCACACATTCTGCCTTCAGTATCTTTTTACAGTATTTCTTTGGACCCATACCCTCAAGTCCGAGTACCGCATCCGCATTCACCGTAATCCATGCCCCAAGATTGCGCAGCTCCTCTGCCAGCTGCAAATCCGCAAGTGCTCCATACCGCTCCACATGTGCAAATACCGGAATATATCCGTGCAGAACCAGTTCCTGCGTCATCTGGTAAATATAGGCATATTCACTGTCGTGCGAATACTCACACAACACATACCGCGAGCCGGCCATTGTCCGGCATCTGCCACTGTCAAGTGCCTCGACAATATGACTGTTCACATGGTATTCGGTGCCCAGTGCAAGATAAATTCCAAGTTTCTGTGCATACGGCTCCAGAATACGGAAATGTTCTTCAATTTCTTCCTTCGGATAAGCAAACATGCCGTGCCGGTAATGCGGTGTCAGGATCATTGCAGAAATGCCCTGCTCTTTTGCTGCCTCAAGCATCGCCACAGATTCTTCTATTGTTTTTGCTCCGTCGTCTACTCCGTACAGAAGGTGACAGTGAATATCGATCATGGTTTTCCTTGCCTTTACTTTTTTATACCTTATTATACTATATCGACCATTTTCTTGCAATCTTTGAGCCGTTTTTCCCTCTTTTGACACAACTTTTTGTATTTCTCGGATTTCCACAATTGATTTCCCGGCAAACATAGCGTATAATGGTCATGAAAAGCGAATAACACTTGACAAACTTCGGTTTTCGGGGTACGCTTATATGAGTCCATATAAGGACGGTACAATATTTGACCATCAGGCTCAGGCGGTGAGAGTACCGCACGCATAAACAAGTAGGTTTTATTCTCTGAACTGTCAGTATTACAGCTCAGTATGTCATAGATTTCATTGATCTGTTTTTTACAGCAAGCGCGATTGTCCAGCGCAGGGATTTGTTTTCACAACATGACATGCTGCCTGTTGAAAACGCAGTACAGCAGATGCGGACTATTTGGATCAGGAATTCCTGCGGAGGGTTCCGGTATCCGTCGTGTGCTCACACCCCTGCCGGAGAGGTTAAACTCCGGAACTGCCTAGCAAGTCCGAATACAATTGAACAGAACAAACATATATTTATCTAAAAACCCTATGCATTATGCATAGGGTTTTTTGTTTCTTCTTTTCTGTTGTCCGTTACAAAGTAATGATTCCAAGTGCATTTAATACCGAACTGAATAAAATCAACAGTACCAGTATCGGTGCAACATACTTGATCAATACAATATACAGTTTCTTACTCTTAAATTTCTGTGTGGAAGATTCCACTTCATCCGTAATCGTCTCTGGTTTCACAATAAAACCGACAAATACACAGGTCAGGAATGCCACAATCGGCATAAGGACACTGTTGGATATAAAATCGAAGAAATCCAGAATACTCATTCCGTGAATCGAAAAACCGCTCCAGATTCCAAATCCAAGAGAAGACGGAATTGCCATCAACACCGTATAAACGGTTACACAGACCGTAATAAATTTACGGCTCTTTTTTGTCTTATCCACGAAAATGGAAACCACTGTCTCCATCAGGGAAATGGACGATGTCAGTGCAGCAAACAATACCAGCACAAAAAATACCGTTCCGATCAGGTGTCCTCCCGCCATACTGTCAAACACTTTTGGCAGTGTAATAAACATTAGTGTCGGTCCTGCCTTCAGCGATACCTGATCTCCACCGGAAAACACAAACACGGACGGTACAATCATCAGTCCTGCCAGAAATGCAATTCCGGTATCAAAGATTTCGATATTCCGCACACTGCTCTCTATATCCTCATTTTTCTTCATATAGGAGCCATATGTAATCATAATGCCCATCGCCAGCGACATGGAATAAAACAGCTGTCCCAGTGCCGCCAGGAAAGCATTCGCACTGATCTTGGAAAGATCCGGCTTTAAGTAGTAGACAATTCCTGCCCCTGCTCCCGGACGGGTCACAACAAATACCGCAATAATAACGGAAAGGACTACCAGAAGCGGCATCAGCACTTTACTGATATTTTCAATTCCTTTATTTACGCCAAGCAGAATCACAACCGAAGTGGCAAGAATAAAAATTACCAGCCACATCACCGGTTCCCCGGTCTTTGCAATAAAATTTGAAAAATAATCATCTGCTGCCGCTGCATTTCCGCTTCCTGTAAGAAATGCCCATGCAAATTTGATGACCCATCCACCGATCACACAGTAATACGGAAGAATGATAATCGGCACAATGCTGGCAAGAATTCCAATAAAACCGCACTTTTCATGCAGTGTGCTGAATGCATACAGTGCACTTTTCCCGGTTTTTCTGCCCAGTGCAATTTCTGTGATCATAAGTGCAAATCCAAACGTAACCGCAAGGATCACATAGATCAATAAAAAAGAACCTCCACCGTATTTTGCGGCAAGGTAAGGAAACCTCCACAGATTTCCAAGTCCGACAGCAGATCCCGCAGCGGCAAGAATAAAGCCCATTTTGCTGGAGAAACTGCTGCCATGTTTTTTGTGTTCGTTCATAACAGCCCCCTTAATCATAGTTTCAGGAGGCAGACCGTTTATAATTTAAACCGATATCCGACTCCCCAGATGGTCTCGATGTACTGCGGCTTGTTCGTATTCATCTCAATCTTCTCTCGAATCTTTTTGATGTGTACGGTAACCGTTGCAATATCACCGATAGATTCCATATCCCATATTTTACGGAACAATTCCTCTTTTGTAAATACATGATTTGGATTCTCTGCCAAAAAAGTCAGCAAATCAAACTCTTTTGTCGTAAACTGTTTCTCTTCTCCATTGACCCATACCCGGCGCGCCGTCTTGTCTATTTTAATGCCCCGGATCTCAATGATATCATTTTGTGGCATATTGCTGCCGATCAGTCGCTCATACCGTGCCAGATGTGCCTTCACGCGGGCTACCAGTTCACTCGGGGAAAATGGTTTTGTCACATAATCATCTGCCCCCAGTCCGAGCCCGCGAATCTTGTCAATATCATCCTTTTTTGCGGAAACCATAAGGATTGGTGTATTCTTTGTCTCACGGATCTTTTTACAGATTTCAAATCCATCCACTCCCGGAAGCATGAGATCTAAGATAAACAGATCAAACTCCTCATGCAGGGCTCTTTCGAGTCCTTTGGTCCCGTCATTTTCAATTTCCACTTCAAAGCCACTCAGTTCCAGATAATCTTTCTCCAGATCTGCAATAGCCACTTCATCTTCAACGATCAGTATTCTGCTCATTTGCTGTTACCTCCTGATATTTGCGTATTACAAAGTACATGGTAGTGCCGGAATCTTCTTTGCTGGTTGCCCAGATTTTCCCTCCATGATCCTCTATGATCTTTTTTACAATGGAAAGTCCGATTCCGCTGCCACCGGTTGCCGAATTTCTCGAAGCATCTGTCCGGTAGAACCGGTCAAAAATATATGGCAGATCTTTCTGGGCGATTCCCCTTCCATTGTCTTCGATTTCTACCTGAATAAAATCCCCGACATCCTTAATCCGGATGTTGATGAATTTTTCCGTTTTATTCATATATTTTACGGAATTTCCTATAATATTATTGATTACTCTGCGCAGCTGCTCCGGATCTGCAATAATCTGGGTATCCGGTGTTGCATAATTAAAATAGGACAGGGCAATCCCCTTTGCCTCCAGATCCAGTCCGATTTCTTCCACACAATCCTTAAAATATGCGGCAACGTTCAGCTTTGCAAAATCATATGGAATACGGTTGGTGTCGATCTTGGAATACAGTGTCAGTTCATTGATCAGTGTATCCATCTCATTTGCTTTGTTGTAAATGGTACGGATATACTTATCTAATTTCTCCGGCGTATTGGCTACTCCATCCATGATGCCTTCCGAATAGCCCTTTACCGCCGTAATCGGTGTTTTCAGGTCATGGGCAATGTTGCTGATCAGCGTGCGGTTTTCTTTTTCGTTGCTTAGTTTTTCCTCTGCATTATCTTTTAAGCGCTGACGCATCTGTTCAAAGGTCGTGCAAAGTTCCCCGATCTCATCGTCGCCTCCGGTATCCAACGCAAAATCGAGATTTCCTTCTTTGATATTTTCTGCCGCAACGCGCAGTTTCTGGATCGGTGTAATCATGCTCCGGTAGATCCACACAATCATCATGATCGCTGTCAGTAACAGAATGATTACCACACAGATAATCCCCCATAAAATAAACTGGCGGATCTCCTGCCCGGTAGCATCAAAAGACGTGACTATATACGCCGTACATTTTTCTCCCGAATCCAGCTTAAAATCTGCCTGTTTTACCAGAATTTCATCGTCCCGGTCGATATATTTGTCCACTCCCTGTTTCGAACTGTTTGCCCCATATACCGGAAGTTCCGAAAGAATCTTTTCATTATCACTTCCCCCATTGAAAGAAATATTCTCCCCGATTCTTACCACCAGATAGGAATATTTCTGTTCCAGGCTCTCATTGATCTCACTAAGATACGAAACGTCCTCCATTTTTGAAGGAGATAACTTTATGGTCTTTTTGATCTTTTCAAAATCCGGTGCAGTATAACGGTTTAACATCGGTACAGAATTGATAATACTATAGGCATCCGCATTCTTAATTCCATACGTCTGCTCGATCACATGCGACTGAAAATTACAATAGGCGCTGATCGTGGCAATCGCCAGGATCGATGGCACAAAGATAATAATACAGAACGAAATGATCAGTTTGGTTTTTATCTTCATTCGTATTCCTTCCCTGTAAAAAAATAAGACACAGAACAAACTCTGTGTCTTATTATATCATTCTTTTATAAAAAATTATGTAAACTTTTCATAAATTAAAGATACTTCTTTAAAGCCTCTGCCTTGTTTGTTGCCTCCCATGGGAGATTTAAGTCATTGCGTCCGAAGTGACCATAAGCAGCTGTCTGACGGTAAATCGGACGGCGCAGATCCAGCATCTTGATAATTCCTGCCGGACGAAGATCAAAGTTCTCACGTACAATCTTTACCAGCTCATCATCTGCGATCTTTCCTGTACCGAATGTATCAACCATGACAGAAGTAGGCTGTGCAACACCGATGGCGTAAGATAACTGAATCTCACACTTATCAGCAAGACCTGCTGCAACAATGTTCTTTGCAACATAACGTGCAGCATATGCTGCGGAACGGTCAACCTTTGTGCAGTCTTTTCCGGAAAAAGCTCCGCCGCCGTGACGTGCATATCCACCATAGGTATCAACGATGATCTTACGACCGGTCAGACCTGCATCTCCGTGTGGTCCGCCGATTACGAAACGTCCGGTCGGATTGATAAAGAATTTGGTATCTCCATCGATCAGCTCCTTTGGAAGGATCGGATCAAAGACATATTTCTTAATATCCTCATGGATCTGTTCCTGGGTAACGTCCTCATCATGCTGGGTAGATAAAACAACTGCCTCAAGTCTCTTTGGCTTTCCTGCTTCATCATACTCTACAGAAACCTGTGTCTTTCCATCCGGACGAAGGTAGGTAAGTGTTCCGTCTTTACGAACCTTTGTAAGCTGTAATGCCAGCTTGTGTGCCAGTGAAATCGGATATGGCATAAATTCCGGTGTCTCATTGGTTGCATATCCAAACATCATTCCCTGATCTCCGGCGCCGGTATCCAGATCATCTGTCAGCTCGCCCTCTTTTGCCTCAAGTGCCTTGTCAACACCCATGGCAATATCTGCGGACTGCTGATCTAAAGCTACCATAACCGCACAGGTATGTCCGTCAAAACCGGTCTTTGCATCGTTGTATCCGATCTCGTTTACAGTCTTTCTTACAATTGCAGGAATATCAAGAGTTGCCTTTGTTGTAATTTCTCCTGTAACAAGTACGAAACCGGTACAGCTTGCTGCCTCACAGGCTACACGGCTCATCGGATCCTGCTCCATGCATGCATCCAGAATGGCATCTGAAATCGCATCACACATTTTGTCAGGATGTCCTTCTGTAACGGACTCTGATGTGAATAATAATTTTTCCATCGCTTTTTGTTTCTCCTCTCTTGTTTTATACAGAAATAAAAAAACCGCCTCGCAGCGGATTGATCTAAAGATAATCAAATCCCCTTATTGTTCGATTAACTCGCTCAGGTTGGCACCTTCCAAAACAGGGGTTGCCGTGACTTCACAGATCCTATGTATCTCCATCACTCTGAATAAGAGAAAGCTTACAATATTAAATTTGAAATATCCAAGTGCTACCATACTCCAGTTTCTTTCATCTGTCAAGCCCTAAAAGATTGACTTTTGCGTGAAATAATTCTATACTTTTGTATATACGTTACATACGGAGAGATAAAAAATGATAAAAATTGAGACAAAACAACTACAGGAAGGTGCCATCCTTGCACAGCCTGTGATCACACCGCTTGGACAGCCGTTGGCTCCCGCCGGTTCTGCTGTAACCCGTCAGCTGATCAACCGCATGAAACTGTACCGTGTGGAATATGCAGAAATTGAGGGCGAAGAACCTGCTCCGCAGGAGGAGGCTCCAAAGCCTGTAAAAGAAGCAAAAACATACGCCCAGGAAAGCAAAACACACTCACAGAAAGTCGCCGGTTCCAGTGAATTCCGCACGTTCCAGATTGAGTATGTTCAGGCAATTGAGCTGATGAAACAGATGTATACCGCAGCCATCAAGGATAACAAACCGATTGACTCGCAAAAACTTCTGGGCAGTGTCGCAGATCTGTTCCAGTCCCGCAACACCATCGTTGAAATGTTTGATATGCTTTACAACATGCGTACTGTGGCCGATTCGGTTTATGCGCACAGTCTCAACGTTGCACTCATTTCACGAATGATCGGCCGCTGGCTGCGTTTTGAACGTCACGATCTGGACATTCTTACGCTTGCCGGACTGATGCACGATATCGGAAAACTGCTGATTCCTTCCGATATCTTAAATAAGCCGGGATCTCTGACCGATGAGGAGTTTGCAAAAATCAAACAGCACCCGGCACTCGGATACGAGATTTTAAAACGTCAGCCGGATCTGGATTCCCGTATCAAAAAAGCTGCCCTGATGCATCACGAGCGCTGTGATGGAAGCGGCTATCCGACCGGATTGACGGAAGATTACATTGACAATTTTGCAATGATCGTTGCAATTGCCGATGTGTACGATGCCATGACAGCGGCACGTTCCTATCGCTCTCCGTTGTGTCCGTTCGAAGTGATCAGTAAATTTGAAGAAGATGGTTTCCAGAAATACCATACAAAATATATTCTGGTTTTCTTAAAGCAGATTGCCAGCACTTACCAGAGTAACCGCGTCATCTTAAGTGACGGAAGAGGATGTACCATTGTCATGTTAAATCAGAATGCACTGTCCCGTCCGATTGTCCAGTTTGATGATAAATCCTGTCTGGATCTTTCCACCGCCAGCCGCGACCTCTATATCAAAGCGGTTTTATAAATTTTGCAAATGAAAAGGGAGTGTGAAAACATACCAATGTTTTTCACACTCCCTTTTTTACCCGTTCTTTTTATTTATGAAACTTTCAGAATAAACTTCTGAATTTCTTTTTCATCCGATACCTTTTCAATCTGTGCCCCAATGCCGCGCAGCTTCTGATCAAATTCTTCGTATCCACGCTCGATAAAATAAATATCATCAATCACCGTAATTCCCTCTGCCACCAGACCGGCAATCACCAGCGCTGCTCCCGCACGCAGATCCGGCGCATTTACCCTGGCACCTGTATAACGGGTCACTCCATTGATAATGGCAATATTGCTCTCTACCTTGATATTGGCTCCCATACGCGTCAGTTCATCCACATATTTGAAACGGTTTTCAAAAATGCTCTCCGTAACTGTACTGGTTCCCTCTGCAATTCCCAGAATTACTGCCATCTGTGGCTGCATATCTGTCGGGAATCCCGGATACGGAAGTGTTGTCACCTGTGTGTGATGCAGTTTCCCATCCGAAATAATCCGAACCGCATCATCGAACTCCTCAACTTTGCATCCTGCCTCCACAAGTTTGGCGGTTGTTGCTTCCAGATGTTTCGGAATAACATCCTTTACCAGCACATCTCCCCCTGCTGCCGCTGCCGCAAACATAAAGGTTCCTGCCTCTATCTGATCCGGGATAACCGAATACTCTGTCTTATGCAGCTTCTCCACACCAACAATACGGATGACATCCGTTCCTGCACCACGGATATTCGCACCCATACTGTTTAAGAAATTTGCCACGTCTACCACATGAGGCTCTTTTGCCGCATTTTCAATTACGGTTTTTCCTTCTGCCATGGATGCTGCCATCATAATATTGATCGTTGCTCCAACCGATACTTTATCCAGATAAATATGTGTTCCGTTTAATTTTTCTGCCTCTGCAATAACAAGACCATGTGCAATATCCACTTCTGCTCCCATTGCACGAAATCCTTTGATATGCAGATCAATCGGTCTGCTTCCGATATCGCATCCGCCCGGAAGAGCCACTTCCGCCTTTTTGTATTTTCCAAGAAGTGCACCGATCAAATAATAGGACGCACGGATTCTACGGATAAATTCATTGTCCACCGTCACGTCTTTGATAAATGAACCGTTGATCTTTACGGTATGTGCATCAATACGGTCTACCATTGCACCGATCTCTGCAATCGCCTGCAATAATACATTAATATCTCTCACGTTCGGCAAATTTTCGATTGTAACCGTTTCATCCGTCATGATCGCAGCTGCAAGAATTGCCAGTGCCGCATTCTTTGCCCCGCCGATTTCTACCTCACCATTCAGCGGATTTCCGCCTTTGATTACATATTGTTCCATATCTCACCTCAATAAACGCCCTATTTCGTATAGTACGCTACCCTACTATCTATCCTATTCATCTAGTGTAAATTTGTGATACCATCCACAATCTGTTCAACGGTCTGTTCGATATCCAGCCCCGTCTCCGAAATCCGGATATCCGCATATTTTTCATACAGCGGCGTGCGCTCCAGATACAGATCATATAACGTCTGTCCGTCTCTTAAAACAACACCCCTGCCTTTGATATCTTCCAGACGCTTTTCCAGCTCCGGATATGCCACCTCAAGATATATAACCGTTCCGATTTCCTGCAGATGCTCCATAGCTTCTTTTCCGTAGACGACACTGCCTCCGGTTGCAATAATTGCATGATGTGCCTCAAGTGTCGCATTCACACGGTTTTCTACCTGAATGAACCCTTCGGTTCCCTCTTCTGCAATGATCTCACGAAGCAGGCGCTTCTCCTGCTCCTGAATGACTAAATCTGCATCTATAAACTGATATCCCAGCACCTTAGCAAGGATAACGCCGACGGTGCTCTTACCCACCCCCGGCATTCCAATTAACACAATGTTATCTTTTTGCATTACTGTGTACTCTCTGCATTCTGTGTTTCTGTGGAAGTCTGTGTCTCTGTAGAGGCATTCGGATCCTGCTGTGTCAGGGAATTCTTAAATGAAATCTTTGCAACATTCTTTTTATTGACCTTCCAGCCGTCTTTTTTCTGCCAGCCCTCCAGCACTTCATTGTAGTGGTCACTTTTACGTTTGTCAATAATATTCTGACGATTTTTTTCTGTAGCGTCTTTGTCTGTTTCACTGTCCAGACGAACAATATATAATGCACTGTCTGTTTCAATCACATCGGAAGTTTCTCCTTCTTTCAAATCATCCAATGCCTTTTTCACAGATGTATCCAATGTGGAATCATCGGATGCATACGCACCGGTAGTGGTCTGCTGATCCTCATCCTTTGCAGCATCTTCGAGAGTTTTTCCATTCTTTACCGCATCTTCGATTTTGTTTGCGGTCTCCTTCAGCTGCTTTTTCTCGTCATCGGTATATTCTACGGTATTTCCGCTGTCATCCTGATGGGAAGTTGTAGAAATAGTCATCATCGTATAACCGCGCTCATTTGCCTCTTCATCCGTCACATTGGTATCTGCTTCTGCCTCGATGGCTTTCTGCATCTTGCTGCGGATGGTGTAGAGCGTAAGCAGTTCCTCCACGGTATCTTCGTCTGCAGTCATCTCCTTGAGTGCCTCGGAAGAATTATCGCTGATAAACTGCTGTGCAGCTTTTTTGATTGCTGCCTTTTCGTCTTTTGTCACACTCACATCATAGTCTTTCATATGTGCCTGTAACGTATACATCTCATGAAGCTGTTCCATAACGGAATCTTTCATGGTGTCTTCCATGGTTGTTCCGTTTCCATATAAATCCTTGCTCCAGAGCTCACTGCTGCTTTTGGCCCCCATCATGCTCTTATAATAATCTTCTACATTTGCCTGCTGATAACGGCATGTAAAGTTTGCCATGCCCATCGTGACGGTCTGATTTTTCATGCTTGCTGCCGTCGCACCTGTATTTATACCACATCCGGTAAAAGCTGCTGCGCAGATTGCACCGGCTAAAATAATCGCTGTAACTTTTTTTGCTTTCATAGTTCCTCCCGGGAGTTTCTTTTCACCTATATACCAGAGTATTATAATTCTTTTCCCTACATCAGGCAAGCACTTTTACGGCTCCGCACACAAAAAAACGTGCATTTGTTCCAATAATTGCCTGAGAACTTCCAGAATTTCCCTGTTCTTTTCCCTTGAATTTGCTCCCAGACGGTAAGTGAAGTACGGTCCCTTCGGATCTGCCGCAAATTTCAGTGATGGAGCAAATGTTTTTACCAGCTCCGGAATACGCTGTGCATGAATCTTTGCTTTTTCGTACATTAGGATTTTTAACAGATCTTCTCTTTGAACAATTTCCTTAATATATACACTGTGGGCAACCGCTTTGAGTCTGGCAATTGTCAGCAGATTCTGCACAGACTTCGGAGGCTCTCCAAAACGGTCAATCAGTTCTTCGAGCATTTCCTCCGCTTCCTCATCCGTTTCAATTCCGGCGATCCGCTTATACATATCCAGTTTCTGCGACTCATTTGCAATATATGTGGACGGAATAAATGCATCCGTCCGGATATCAACGGAAGTCTCAAACTGTTCGGCCAGTGCTTCTCCCCGGGCTTCTTTCACCGCTTCGTGAAGCATCTTGCAGTACAGATCATATCCAACCGCCTCCATGTGACCGCTCTGTTCAGCTCCCAGCAGATTTCCGGCTCCCCGGATCTCCAGGTCCCGCATGGCAATCTTAAATCCGCTGCCCAGATCCGAATACTCCCGGATGGCAGCCAGTCGTTTTTCCGCCACCTCTTTGAGCATTTTGTTTCTGCGGTACATAAGAAACGCATACGCCGTACGATTGGATCTGCCGACCCGCCCGCGCAGCTGATACAGCTGGGAAAGCCCCATATTATCCGCGTCATGAATGATCATGGTATTGACATTTGAGATATCCAGTCCCGTCTCTATGATTGTCGTTGATACCAGTACATCAATGTCTCCATTGATAAACCGGTACATGATATCCTCCAGCTGGTTTTCTCTCATCTGTCCATGAGCAAATGCCACATTTGCCTCCGGCACCAGCTCCTGAATGCGTGACGTCACTTCATCAATATCCCTTACTTTGTTATACACATAATATACCTGTCCGCCACGGGCAAGTTCCCGCGTGATTGCCTCCCGGACCAGTTCCTCATTATATTCCATGACATACGTCTGAATAGGGACACGGTCCATCGGCGGTTCCTCTAAAACGCTCATATCCCGGATTCCGATCAGGCTCATGTGAAGTGTCCGCGGAATCGGTGTGGCAGTAAGTGTCAGCACATCCACATTGGTCTTTAACTGTTTGATTTTTTCTTTGTGAGCCACACCAAACCGTTGTTCCTCGTCCACGACAAGAAGCCCAAGATCTTTAAACTGCACATCTTTTGACAGAATCCGGTGTGTTCCCACAATAATATCCACCTGTCCTTTTTTCAGATCACTGATGGTCTTCTTCTGCTGCGCTGCCGTGCGGAAACGGCACAACAGATCCACCCGGACAGGGAAATCCTTCATTCTCTGGGAAAACGTATTATAAATCTGCTGGGCAAGAATGGTTGTCGGCGCAAGGTATGCCACCTGTTTATTCTCCTGCACTGCTTTGAAAGCTGCACGGATCGCAATCTCCGTCTTTCCGTAACCGACATCCCCGCAGATCAGCCGGTCCATAATCTTATGACTCTCCATATCCCGCTTGGTTGCATCAATGGCAAGCACCTGATCTTCGGTCTCTTCAAACGGGAACAGTTCTTCAAACTCTCTCTGCCATACCGTATCCGGTCCATACATATAGCCATTCTGTTCTTCCCGCTCGGCATATAATTTCACCAGATCCTGTGCAATCTGACGCACGGCTCCACGCACTTTTCCCTTGGTTTTTGTCCACTCCTGGCTTCCAAGTTTATTGAGTTTTGGTTTTCTTGCGTCTTTCCCCGCATATTTCTGGATCTGGTCAAGCTGTGTTGCAAGAATATACAGATTGGAGCCTCCCGCATATTCGATCTTGATGTAATCTTTCACCTTTCGGTCGACTTCTATCTTTTCAATTCCTTTGTAGATACCAAGCCCATGATTTTCATGTACGACATAATCCCCGACACTCAGATCCGTAAACTGCTGGATTTTTTCGCCCTCATAGGTGCGGTGCCGCTTCTTTTTCTTTTTTTCTTCCCCGAAAATATCCGTATCCGTAATCACTGCAAACTGCAGGATCGGATATTCATACCCCTGATGCACTTTTCCGTAGCAGACCATGATCTGTCCTGCCACCAGATCGTGATCGTAATCTTCCGTATAAAAACAGTTGAGTCCTTCGTTTAAAATATCCTCCGCCAGACGCTTCGCGCGTGTGCGGGAACCCGAAAGTAAAATAATACGGTATCCGTTTTTTTTGTATTTCTTCAGGTCTGCGATCAGAAGTTCAAAGCTGTTATTGTATGCGCTTACACTCTTTACATGAATGCCGAACTGCCCATTGGATTTTAATCCGCAGGTCTTGATATCCAGTGCGGAAACCGCACAGCAGGAATATTTTTCAAGCCTTCCCATGATTTCCTTATAGCCAAACAGTTCGTTCATCTGCCCCGGCAGAATATACCCCATTTCCAGACGCTGCTTCATGCTCTCCGAAAATTCCAGTTCCGTCTGCCGTCCGCGTTCCGCGCTCCGGCTCAGCTCATCGAAAAACACAAATGTATCTGCCGGACCAAAATAATCCAGAAGGCTCCACCGTTCCCTGCAGAAATAGGACAAAAAAGCATCCATTCCCGCGGTTTCCGACAATTCTTCCCATTCCTGTGCCAGTTCTTTTGCCTGTGACAGTGCCCGATAGGCTTCCTCGGTTTTCATTTCTTTCCGCAATTTATCGGAAAAAGCTTCTGCTTCCTTTAACAGTCTGCGGATACCTTCTGCTTTCTCTTCGGTCGAAAGAACCAGTTCACATGCCGGATATACCACAAGCTTTTCTATATTTTCAATAGATTTCTGACTTTCCACATCAAAGGTGCGAAGGGTATCTACTTCATCATCCCACAGTTCAATCCGGACCGGATTTTCTTCCGTCAGCGGAAAAATATCAAGAATTCCACCTCTTAATGCAAACTGACCGATATTATCCACCTGATACTGCCGTTCATATCCCATCCGCACCAGCTGTTCCACAAGTGCATCCAGATCCAGGGTATCTCCCTGTGCAATATGCAGCACACTGTCCCACACCTGTGCATCCCTTGGCATCGTATTCATCAGGGCATCAAATGTTGTGATCACCGTCACCTGTTCATTTTCATGAATTGCCCGCAATGCACTGATCCGCTCTGCGGTAAGAAGGTTTCCGCGGATATCCGATTGATAAAACAGCACATCCTTTGCCGGATAATACACCACTGACGGATCAAAAAAACGATAGTCGTCATACAATTCTTTCGCTTTCTGCTCATGAAACGTTACGATCAGACGCCGGCTGCGTGTCCTTCCAAGCGTGTAAATCATATGTGGCTTCTGTGCATCAATACAGCCACTGATGGTCACCAGTCCCGGCTGCATGGCCGCTTTTGTCATATCTTCATATCCGCTCAATTCCTGCAGCGGTTCTATAAACGCTTTCACTTACTTTGTATTCTCCTGCTTTTTTGCATTAAAATCATTCATTGCCTTGTCTGCTTCCCCCTGAATCATCAGGACTGCTGCATCTTCCGCATCCCGTATGGCTTCTTCCACCCTTGCACGGTCCTCCCCGGAAAAACGGCCAAGCACATGGTCTGCCAGATCCCATCCCTGTGGCTTTTCCCCCACACCGACTTTAATTCGCATAAAGTTTGAGGTTCCCACACTTGAAATAATGCTCTTGATTCCATTATGCCCACCTGCACTGCCTTTTTTGCGCACACGGATATTTCCCGGTGCCAAAGAGATGTCATCAAAAATAATCAGCATTTCGCTCTCCGGATCAAGCTTATAGAAATTCACGATTTCTGCGATGCTTTCTCCGCTTAAATTCATATAGGTCTGCGGTTTGGCCAGGATGACTTTTACGCCTTCGATCACACCGCTTCCACACAGCGCTTTATGTTTTTTCTCCGTGATGCTGATGTTGTATTTTTCTGCCAGTGCATCGACGGTATCAAATCCAATATTATGTCTTGTTTTTTCGTATTTCTTGTCCGGATTTCCAAGTCCTGCAATTAAAAACATGTATCCAATTCTCCTTTTATTTGAATTTTTGTCCGTTAATTACGAAAGGTACCGCCGGGTGGCTCCCGTGTGGTGGCTGGGGCTGCTGCTTCCTGTGGCGTGCGATTCAGACAGAATCTTAGAATTTGCGAAAATGATTGCGTGGCTCTAATTTTGTGTCCGGGCAACGTTTCGACAGCGGCGCGGCTTGTGTCCGTCTGGCAGGGATGCGCTCAGAATTTCTAGTCTGCCTAAGCGGAGCACTTCAAAAATTTTATTGCGCCCGCTCCCAGTTGTGTCTCCCTATGAACACTTTGACAGTCCTTTCATAAATGTGGTCGCAAACCGACCCGCGGGCACAGTATTTTGAAGCACTCCGCTAAGGCAGACACGAAATCCTTCGGACGCGTCCCTGCCAGACGGACACAAGCCGCGCCGCTGTCGAAACTTGAACGAACGCAAATCATCAAAGGAGCCACGCGGTCATTTTCTGCAGATTCTTGATTCTGGATGTTGAGCACGCCACAGGAAGCAGCAGCCCCAGCCACCACACGGGAGCCGCCCATCCATAAGTTTCGCAATTACGGATTCAAAAAGTCTGTAATTAAGAAAAGGACCATGGATTACTCCACAGTCCCATTTCTCTTATTTTAATCGTTTATTCCTTCTCCTGCAAGACCTCTTCATACTTTTTCAGTATCAATCCCTGAATCTGATCCCTTGTCGCGGAATTGATCGGATGTGCGATATCCCGGAAATCCCCGTCGCCGGCTTTTCTGCTCGGCATCGCAATAAACAATCCCTTTTCCCCTTCGATCACTTTGATATCATGTACGACAAATTCATCATCGATTGTGATAGATACCACGGCTTTCATCTTGCCTTCTTTTTCCACCTTGCGGATTCTAACGTCTGTAATCTGCATATGTATCCCCCTTCTAGTCTCTCCCTAGAGCATATATCTTTCGTTGTTTTCTGCAACAATCCGGACAGCATCGTCTCCGGAATAAAATGTATTTGCCCGAAGCGTTCCATGGCTCTCCACAATGCAGTTTTCTACATGCGTATTATCGCCAATATATGCATCATTCAAGATAATCGAATTCTTGATCACGCAATTTTTTCCTACAAACACTTTCTTAAACAAAACAGAATTTTCTACCCTGCCGTTTATAATACATCCACTGGCGATCAGACTGTTGCTGACGTCCGATCCCATATTGTATTTTGCCGGCGGAAGATCATCCACTTTCGAATAAATCTTCGGCTCTTCGCGGAAAAAGTACTTTCTCACATCCGGTTTCAAAAAGTCCATATTTGTACGGAAGTAATCATCTACACTTGCAATATTACTCCAGTAACTATTCAGTTTATATCCATACACACGCTTTACATTGCGGTAACGCACCAGCACATCCGTAACAAAATCAAACCGGTTTTCCTCCGCTGATTTTTCGAGAATTTCGATCAGCTGTCTTCTCCGGATAATATACACTCCTGTGGAAATCGTATTAGATTGTGCCACCAGCGGTTTTTCCTCAAAATCCGTGATCCGGGAATCTTCATTCATACGGACGACTCCGAAACGGCTGACATCCGCATCCGCCGGCATATCCTTGCACGCAATGGTAATATCTGCTTTCTTTGCGATATGAAACTCCAGCAGATCATTGTAATCCATCTTATACACACAGTCACCGCTGGATATGATCACATACGGTTCGTGACGGTTTTTCAGGAAATCAATATTCTGATACATGGCATCTGCCGTGCCTCGGTACCAGTCACTGTTTTCTGCCGTAACGGTTGGTGTAAACAGATACAGACCTCCCTGTTTTCTTCCAAAATCCCACCATTTTGAAGAACTTAAATGTTCATTCAGTGAACGGGAATTATACTGTGTGAGTACCGCAACTGTCTGTACATGCGAATTGCTCATATTACTTAAGACAAAGTCAATGCAGCGGAAACTTCCGCCGACCGGCATCGCCGGAATCGCACGTTTTCTGGACAGTTCTCCCATCCGGTTGTTATTGCCACCCGCCAAAATAATTCCTACTGCTTTCATTTTCTGTCACCTGCCTTAATGATTACTTCGCCGCCTGCCAATACCCCGTCTGGATAATCTTCTTTTACTGTCACACCGGAAATGGCTGTGTTTTTGCCCACCTTTACATTCTCCGGAACAACAGAATCGTCTCCAATCGTTACCAGTCCAAACGAATAAACACTCTCGTTTAATTTGTTTGGTGCTGCTTCTCCTATTCCCAGTGTTACCCCATCTTCAATTCTGCAGTTTTCTGCAATTATGGATTTGTCGATCGTTACATCCCTGCCGATACTGGTATCCTTCATAATAATGGAATCCCGCACGACAGCCCCCGGTCCAATATATACGTTTGGTCCGATTACCGAATTGATCACCGCTCCATGGATCTCTGCTGCCTCCCCAATAATGCAGCGCTCCACTTTTGCCCCCGGTGCTATGTACTGCGGCTCAATCGTATCGCACTTCGTGTAAATCTTCCAGAATTCCTCGTAAAGATTGAATTCCGGAATCAGATCAATCAGCTCCATATTGGCTTCCCAGTATGAGCCAAGTGTTCCCACATCCTTCCAGTAACCGTTGAACTCATATGCAAAAAGCCTCTTGTTGTTTTTGAAGCAATACGGAATAATATGCTTTCCGAAATCACAGCTCTGCTGATCTTTTAATTCGATAAGAGCATCTCTTAATACTTTCCAGGAGAAAATATAAATTCCCATGGATGCCAGATTACTCCGCGGTTTTTCCGGTTTTTCCTCAAAATCCTGAATCTTTTTGTTTTCATCCGCAATCACAATTCCGAAACGGCTTGCCTCCTCCATGGAAACAGGCATCGTCGCAATCGTCACATCCGCATGATTTGCCTTATGGAAGTCCAGCATAACCTCATAATCCATCTTATAAATATGATCTCCGGAAAGGATCAAAACATATTCCGGATTATAACTTTCCATATAGCGCAGATTCTGATAAATGGCATTGGCTGTACCGGTATACCATTCACTGTTATTGCTTCTCTCATACGGTGGAAGTACGGTCACTCCACCATTGTTCCGATCGAGATCCCACGGAATGCCGATGCCGATATGTGTGTTCAGCCGGAGTGGCTGATACTGCGTCAGCACACCAACCGTATCAATTCCGGAATTGATACAATTGCTGAGTGGAAAATCGATAATTCTGTACTTGCCGCCAAATGCTACCGCCGGTTTGGCGACGTCCGATGTCAGAACTCCAAGTCTGCTGCCCTGACCGCCTGCTAAAAGCATGGCTATCATTTCTTTCTTAATCACGTCATCACTCCTCGTCTGTTCTAAATATTATGTTTGTTTCTTACTATTACTGTAGTATATCATATTATCCTTTTATGTACAACAGTTTATACAAAAATGCTGAGTTTTTTTGTTGTTTTTTGGCAAAATGCACAATATATTTTCGGGTGCGCCTTTGGTTATAGAGTGGTATAATAGAAAAAAACTTTATTAAATAGGTAGGTAATCCTGATGTATAAATTAAAATTTAATGACCCCATTCATATTCACTTTATCGGAATTGGCGGAATCAGCATGAGCGGACTCGCTGAAATTCTTCTGGAAAAAGGCTTCACTATTTCTGGGTCCGATGCAAAAGAATCCGATCTTACCCGCATGCTCGCATCCAAAGGTGCTCAGATTTTTTATGGACAAAGTGCTGAAAATATCATTCCCGGCATTGATCTGGTTGTCTACACAGCCGCAATCCATCCGGATAATCCGGAATTTGCAGAGGCCAGATCCCAGGGACTGCCAATGCTCTCCCGTGCAGAACTGCTTGGACAGATCATGGACAACTACAACAATTCCGTTGCCGTTGCCGGAACCCACGGCAAAACAACCACAACTTCCATGATCAGTGAGATTCTTCTTGCTGCGAAATCCGATCCGACCATCACTGTTGGCGGAATTCTTCCCTCTATCGGAGGAAACCTGCGTGTCGGTCATTCCGGAATCTTTGTTTCGGAGGCCTGTGAATACACCAACAGTTTCCTGAATTTCCGTCCAAAATACAGCATCATCTTAAATGTAGAAGCAGAACATCTGGACTTTTTCAAGAATATCAACGACATCCGTCGTTCTTTCCGTAAATTTGCCGGCAATACACTGGCAGACGGAGCAACCATTATCAATGGAGAAATTGCAGACCATCAGGAACTGACCGACGGACTTCCACAGCAGATCATCACCTACGGTTTTGATGATTCCTGTGAATATTATGCAGATAATCTGACATATGATGACAAAGCCTGTCCTTCTTTTACCGCCATGCACAACAAAGAGGCCATCTGTGAAATCAAACTTGCCGTTCCCGGACGACACAATGCCGGAAATGCCATGGCCGCCATCGCCCTTGCCTGTACCATGGGAATCAGCACAGATGCCATCATCAGAGGTCTGGACGCTTTCCACGGTGCCAACCGCCGTTTCCAGTACAAAGGAACCGTAGACGGTGTCACCATCATTGACGATTATGCACATCATCCGACAGAGATCCGTGCGACACTGACCGCCGCGCAGAAATATCCGCATAAGCGTCTGGTGCTGGTATTCCAGCCACACACCTACTCCCGCACCAAAGCTTTTCTGGATGATTTTGCCGAAGTACTTTCCATGGCAGATGTCATTGTTCTGGCAGACATCTTTGCTGCCCGCGAACAGAATACCTTCGGTGTAAGCTCGAAAGATATTCTGGAGCGCCTGACAGCCAAAGGAAAAGACGCGCACTATTTTCCTTCTTTTGAAGAGATCGAAAAGTTTTTATTAAAAAATTGTATGAACGGAGATCTGTTGATAACCATGGGAGCCGGAAATGTCGTAGAAATCGGCGAATCCCTCCTTGGAAAATAACTTATCCACATTATCCACATAGAAACGTTGATTCTTTCTTCGTTCTGTGTGGATTTTTTGTCTATATTTATCCACTCCTTTCCGTTTTGAATTTGTACGTTTTGGTGGACTTATCCACTTTATCCACAATGTTGTTCACAATCAGTATCCCCCTGATTACCAGGGATTTACGGGTGTTTTTCTTCTTCCATTTGGAAAATGATTGTGCTATAATCACAAATGCATAATAAGAAAGGTACTATGACATATGATAAACATTCAGCTGCACAATGATTGTCCAGCCACGGACACAATCGTTCCCAACCAGTTTATTGACCGCTTTATGCCGTCAGCAAACGGGGAATTTGTTAAGGTATATTTATATTTATTACGGTGCATCCATTCTCATGCATCAAATTGTACAATTTCTGAAATTGCTGACAAATTTAACAATACAGAAATGGACATTCAGCGTGCACTGCGTTACTGGCAGAAAGAAGGACTCCTCTCTCTGGAGGAAACCGCCGACGGTAAATTGTGCGGAATCGGTCTTCTTCCGTTTCCGGAAGATTCCACAAACACGGAAGAGGCATCTTCCTCTCCTGCCCCGTCTGCTGTTTCTTTGGAAGAAACACCAGCATCCGCTGCAGGGGAAAACGTTTCTGGCTCCCAGCCTGTGAATCAGCCGCAGGAACCGCAGATCCGCCATTATACGCTGGATGAAATCGCAGAATTTCAGAAAAATCCGGATATTCAGGAAATGCTTTTTGTCGTGGAAACCTATATCCGGCATCCATTCAGTGAGAATGATATCAACACGATCTTATTCTGGCATGAAGATCTTCACTTTTCTGCCGAACTGATCGTCTATCTGGTGGAATATTGCGTCAGCAAAGGACATACAAATCTTCGTTATCTGAATAAAGTGGCGCTGGCATGGCATGAGAAAAAAATTACTTCTGTGGAACAGGCCAAAAGTGAAGCCGCCGTCCGCAGCAAAGCGTACTACGCCGTCATGAAAGCTTTCGGCATCACAGGAAGAAACCTTATCGATTCCGAAACAGCCATGATCCGCAAATGGACCAAAGAATACGCTTTTGATCTGTCATTGATCCAGGAAGCCTGTGCCCGCACCATTTCCAGTACCGGTCAGTCAAGTTTCAGTTATGCCGATTCTATTCTGACCAGCTGGTATAACGACAAGGTACATTCTCTGGAAGATGTCAAACGCCTCGACGCCACCCATCAGCAAAAGAAAAAGGAGAGAGCCGCAGTGAAAGCAAATGCAGCCGCTTCTCCGAAGAAAAACAATTTTAATAACTTTGAATCCCGTGAAAATGATTATAAGAGTCTGGAAGCCATGCTTTTAAACTCTCCGATCCGGTCATAATCACTCCCATATCATCTGTTGAGCAATAAAAGGAGAATCAAATGCCGCTTTCCAATGCACAGTATGATGAGATCATGCATGAATACGATGAGCGCCAACTGCATAACCGTCATATTCTCGAAACACGGCGTGCGGAGGTTTTAAAAAAGCTTCCCCGTCTGAAGGAAATTGATGCCAGTGTTGCATCTTCTTCCGTCCGTCAGGCGCGTCTGCATCTTGATGGAGACACCCATGCACTGGCCTCCTTAAAGCAGGAACTAAGTGCCCTGTCTCTGGAACGGCAGCAGCTCCTTACTGCAAGCGGGTATCCGGCAGACTATCTGGACCCGGTTTATACCTGTCCGGATTGCAAAGACAGCGGGTATATCGACGGGAAAAAATGCCACTGTTTTAAACAGGCAATTATCAATACCGTCTATGCCCAGTCCAACATTCGCCAAATACTCCGCATTGAAAATTTTGACAATTTCCGCTACGATTTTTACTCGAAAGAGGAAAAAAATCCGCTGACAGGACTTTCTTCTTATGAAACCGCACAAAAAGCGGTGCGGGAATGTCATTATTTTATTGACGATTTTGATCACAAGCCAAAAAATCTGCTGTTTTACGGAAAAACCGGTGTCGGAAAAACTTTTCTGACAAACTGTGTTGCCAAAGAACTTCTTGACCACGGATATTCCGTAATTTACTTTACAGCATTTCAATTATTTGATATATTAAGCAAAGGTGTGTTTGAAAAAGATTCCGATGCAATCGCCACACACCAGAATATTTTCAACTGCGATTTGTTAGTCATCGACGACCTGGGAACAGAACTGATTAACTCCTTTACCTCTTCCCAGCTGTTTTTGTGTGTGAATGAACGGCTGATCCGGCAAAAATCCACCATTATTTCTACCAACCTGAGTGTGGAACGGATCAAGGAGTCCTATTCTGAACGAACATTTTCACGTATTTTAGATTCCTATACGTTTATCAATCTGTTCACAGAAGAAGATATCCGCAAACAGAAACGCACACGTATCATTTCCAGATAATACCCCATAGTTATGGGTCTATTATATGCATATATGTTTATCAATTAATTTAAACCTGGAGGAAAATCATGCCAAACGACGAAAGAATTTTGGAAACCATGCCAACCGGTACTCTCGGACTGATTCCGACTGCAAGCTGTATGGAATTAGGAAAAAAAGTAGACAGCTATCTGTCCACCTGGAGAGAGCATCGCGAACACGAGCATCACAACGATATTGCTTTCAAGGAATATCACAAAGAGAGCTACATCATCGAGCCTCATATTCCACGATTTGGTTCCGGAGAAGCGAAATGTGTTATCAATCAGTCTGTCCGGGGCTATGACCTCTATATCATGGTAGATGTTACGAACTACAGCATGACCTATTCACTCTGCGGACATACCAATCATATGTCTCCAGATGATCACTTTGCGGATTTAAAGCGTGTCATTGCTGCAGTCGGCGGAAAAGCCCGCCGTATCACTGTCATTCTTCCATTCCTGTACGAAAGCCGTCAGCACAGAAGAACTGCCCGTGAATCTCTTGACTGCCCATTAGCACTGCAGGAGCTTTACAATATGGGAATCGACAACATCATCACATTTGATGCTCATGATCCTCGTGTTATGAATGCGATTCCTCTGAATGGCTTTGAGAATGTAATGCCTTCCTATCAGTTCATCAAAGGTATCTTAAAGAACGTAAAGGATCTGACCATTGATGCCGAGCATCTGATGATCATCAGCCCGGACGAAGGTGCCACCAACCGTGCCATTTACCTTGCAAACGTACTTGGCATTGATATGGGTATGTTTTACAAGAGACGTGACTTCAGCCGTGTCGTAGACGGACGTAACCCGATCGTTGCCCATGAATTCTTAGGCTCCAACGTCGAAGGCAAAGATGTACTGATCATTGATGATATGATTTCCTCCGGCGAAAGCATGATTGACACTGCACGTGAATTAAAGAAGCGTAAAGCAAACCGTATTTTCGTTGTTTCTACGTTCGGATTATTCACAAACGGACTTGCTTCTTTCGATAAAGCATACGAAGAAGGCCTGATTTACCGTGTAGTAACCACAAACCTGATTTATCAGACTCCGGAGCTTCTCTCCCGTGAGTACTATATCAGCTGCGATATGAGTAAATATATTGCATATATCATTGATACTTTAAATCATGATTCTTCTATCAGCGATCTGTTGAATCCATACGATCGTATCAAGAATTATGTAAAGAAGTACAACGATGCAAAAAATGCGTAATTATTTCATGACAATCTCATAAAAAACGCAGACGAAAAGCGTGTGAAAATTTTCTGGTTTTCACACGCTTTTGTTCTGCATTACAGCCCTGAACTATTTCTTTTCATCCTCGATGATATGCCCGTTGTCAAGATTCGGCTGTATAAACATTTCCCTTGCATATTCCATTAAAGTTTCAGAATATTCTGCTGTATGCTCGTTACGCTTCATAATCTGTGCCAGATGCACCCCGTGTTCTACCCACGCTTTGCCGTCTGTAGCGGCGTTTAACATCATAGGCTGTAGATTATCCATCACACGCGCGAACTTTGCTTCTGGCGTCTTCTGCGCCTCAAATTCAAGCCACAGATCATACAGCATCTTTCCCTGCTCTTCCGGAAGAAGACCATAAATCCGGTCGGCCGCTTTTTTCTCCCGGTCAGCCTGTGTCTTCTTTCCCTCCTCATCATAAGCATAAGTATCTCCGGCATCAATCTCCACCAGATCATGGATTAAAAGCATGCCGATTGTATGAAGCACATCAATCGGTTCATTCGCATACTCACTGAGCAACATGGTCATGATCGCCATATGCCAGGCATGCTCCGCATCATTTTCCTTTCGCCTGCCATCCGATAAATAGGTTTGTCTCCCAATAAATTTTTCCCTGTCAATTTCCCGGATAAAAGCAAACTGCTGGTCTAAGCGCTTTTTTGTGTTTTCGTCCATATTGTTTTCCTCTTTTCTATTTCTAATTTCATGCTCACCTGATTTTGAAAAGGAAGTGACCTCCATGATGGCTCTGTCACTCCCTTCCAATAGTGTTATTATTTTGTTTTTATTCCTGCTCATCCAGTACGGATGTACAGTGCGGACATCTGGTTGCCCTGATATCAATTTCCGAATAACAGAATGGACATTTTTTTATTGTCGGGTCCGGCTTTTCTTCCTCCATACCTGCTAACGTGCTCAGTTTTTCTGTGATCCGGTTGATAACTTTCAACATAATAAAAATCACAAGTGCCGTGATCAGAAAATTGATTACTGCAGTAATAAAATTGCCATAATGCAAAACCGGTGCATTTTCTCCTGTTCCAAGCGTAACCGTAAGGTAAGAAAAGTCCGTGCCTCCGAAAATTCCCAGGATCGGAGTCAGGATATCTGCATTCAGGGATGTCACAATGGACGTAAATGCGCCGCCGACAATAACACCGACCGCCATATCCATCACATTTCCACGCAGAATAAACTTCTTGAACTCTCCAAAGAATTTGCTTTGCCTTTTCATTGGTAAAAAACCTCCTTATTTTTTCCCGAAGCGGAACAGTCCTTTCTTTTCGTATGGCTCATTGGAACTGCCGGTCATCTCATAACCAATTTCATGGATTACTTTCTTTGCCCACGGAATATCAATCGGCTCTTCGCTGATGATAACCGTCTCCCCATCCCGTGCGGAAGATGTCACTTTCTTTATTTTAAAATTTTTGCGGATCACATCATTCATGTGGGATTCACACATTCCACACATCATGCCGTCAATTTTTAATGTTGTTTTTATCATTTTACTTCTCTCCTTTTGTTTCGTCAATTTATATTATATTTTATAATATACCCCCATAGGGTATTTGTCAATTTTTTCAGTCCCTTAAAAGGTATTTTTTCTCAATATGTCTGTGCAACTGCTTTTATTGTAAAAAAAAAAGCTTCGTGGTATCATAATAAAATAAAAGCCAAAAGGAGGAGTACCATGTCAGCATTATCACAAATAGAATTGATTTCTTTGGAACAATATGAACAGCTTCCGGAAGATACCCACACAGAAGTATTTGATGGAATTCCCTATAATATGGCCAGCCCTTCACAGGAACATCAAACCATTTCTATGGAATTATCAACTGTAATCAATAATTACATCAAAAAACATCAGGGCTCATGCCGTATCTTTTGTGCCCCTTTTGACGTAAAACTGAACGATTCACCGCTGACGATCGTCCAACCGGATCTGATGGTCATCTGTGATCCGAAAAAACTTGACGGAAAACGCTGTAACGGTGCACCTGATTTTATCATCGAAATTGTCTCTCCCGGAAACCCCGCCGATGATTACATTCGTAAACTTTACTACTATAAAAATGCCGGTGTACGTGAATACTGGATTGTAGATCCACGTCGCAAAACAGTTACTGTAAATTTTTTTGAACAGAATATTTTAAATATTCAATATTCTTTTGACGCTACCATTAAGGTAAATATTTATGATGATCTGTATATTGATTTTGGAGAAATTGATGCTCTTTTAAATTAGTTTTTTAACAGAACAGAAAGCCGACAAATCTTTTGATATGCCGGCTTCCTGTCATTTTTAAGTTTCTTTTTTGAAATTGTCTGCTCCAGTCTAAAGTGATGTTTATATGTCGACCAAAAATGAAACATATAATCTCCGGAATGACAGTCATCTTCTTTATCCCAGATTCCAACGGGGTCCTCCGTATAATAATCCAGCTTATCCATTCCGGTTCCTTTATATTTCCACATCGAAAAATCAGAACTTTCAAATCCTGAGTTTCTCACTAAATTTTTTGAGATTTTGGCATAAGTTTCATATTTTAATTATAAATTATTAACCCATTTTCTTACTCTATTTGTATGGAGTAAATAAGTTAAAATCATCAACAAATCCCCAGCCATCTGTTGCATGTCTGACCTTTATCCCAATAATTATATCCCCGTCCTTATGTTTAACATTATTTATCTCTAACTTTTTCCAATTTTGATATCCATCAAGTTTTGCGCATTTTGAAGTATATTTTTTCCCATTAGAAATCACATACAAATATATTTCTGCATCACTCCCTATCTTATCTCCTTGGACATATACGGAAGCTTGATAAGTACCAATGACAAGTTTTTCATCCTTTATTACTTGTTCCAAACAAAATTCATCTTTATACGGAGTCCAAAAATGAAGCGATCGTTCTTTAGAATGTGCATTTGCAGAATCAATTTTTATTCCCACCGGCAAACTACCATCTTGATCAATTTCAAGTGTCTCCACACTTGAGTGTTTTATATTCCACATAGAATAATCAGACTTTTCAAAGCTTGCATTATTAACAACATTTACCCCCCTTAAAAAAGATTCGTTTTTCCCCTTTACACTAACAGGAGCATCTCCATTTTGATATACAACTACTTTCCCTAATTTAATTTTTACACTTTCATCAACTAATGCGTTCACATCCCCCTTCAATTTCTTTTTTTCTCCTGATTTTATATGTTGGTATTTATGCTCTATTCTGTATAACTTTCCTGTATTAGTATAAAAATAAACATCATATGGGACATCAATTGCATAATTATATGGATTTTCAACTTCGCAATAATATTCTAAATATGGAAAATTTGAGTATTTATAAACTGTACTTTGGATATTAGAAAATTTTGTATTATTAATCGCAAACTGCTTACATTCAATATTACAGATTTCTTTAATTTCTAAATAATCATTTTTTTCTGTATATAAATTTAAAATCTGATATTCCAGCGTCTGTTTAGGTCCTATAAATACGATACTACTACGATTCTTTTCCTTAAGATTTCCATCTTCATCATATACTTTGTATTTGATTTTTCCTATTACTGTAAATGGCAATTTATTTGTTATCTTCACAGTAGCAACTCCATCTTTAGAATATACAGTTCTTTTTTTTACAATGTAAACGTCATTCCAATCAAGAGCTTTTTGCACTATAATTTTTCTAGTAATTTTATTTTTTCCCGAGCGAATAGTAATTGTTGTTTTCCCTGGTTTGTAAAAACGAATTACATTACCATAAACTATATCTGCAACACCCTTATTACTAGACTTACAACTATAATTATTCAACTGTTTTCCTTTTAGGTTTGTTGCGCAAATGGTATATTCCACATATCGATTTTCCGGTTTCACAGAATCATCATATACAGAATCTCTAAGAATATATATTTTTTGATTATTTTTTAAATTTACACAAAATTTTTCTGATGCTTGCGCAATAACAGGACTTCCTGTTACGCACAAAATATATGTTATTACAAACATCAAACTCATTATGCAAACAAGCAAAATTCGGACTGCTTTTTTTGCCACGCTTTTTTCCATAAACTTTCTCCAAAACATTTTTTATTTAATTAATCCAAGTTCTTTCCACTTTATCGCCTCTGTATTTCTAGCGGATATCCAAGAATAGTATTCTGTCATTTTCGTATTTTCCTCAATACAAGCTGAGTTATTAACTAACTTTATTAATTCCCCATTAAGTTCTAAGACTTGCTTATTATTTTCTTGGATTGCAGAATATAGCATATATTGATGCTGTTCTATTTGTTCTAAATGTCTGATGACATCATCAATTTTATTTATAATCAGGTTCATACGAAGTTCCGACTCAAATATGTTATAGGTTCCCTCCGCACCTTCTAACTCCGTGCATCTCCCCGCCATTAAATATTCATAAAAAGAACTAATTGCTATAATATTTCTGTATTTTGGAAATATTATATTTATATTATATAATTGTTCTAGTATTTTCTTCGTTTCTTCTAACTTCTCGCTCAATAATTTGTATTCATCTTGCAAAGTTTTTGACTCTTCTTTTTTCCATTTCTCTATTTTTTCATTCTCTAGACGAATATATTTATTTTTTTCTTCAATTGCTTTATTTTCGTTTTCTACTTCCTTACCTTCTTTTGATAGATAAATCCCTCCACATACGAACGAAAACGCAACACTTGCAAATATTATTTTAGGATAATATTCACTATCATGTCCTGAGAAAGTCCAAAATACAAGTACGATCATAGCTAAAACCAAGCCTGCAATCAACGCACAAGACATTATTATATAAACTTCTTTTCCTGATGTTCCACGCTTCTTTTCATTTTCTCTATATATTTCAGTATTATTCACATCATAATAAAGTTGATTTACTTTCTCCATATAATTTTGTTGAACAAGTACACTTTTTTCTAAATTAAATATTTGTTCCAAATAAGCAGCTAATGTATTTTTCTCCATTTTTTATTTCTCCTTTTTCTGATTTTATTGTAACATTATCATTTTCTCAATCAATATGTGCCCTTTATTGTGCCCTTATTTTTTAGTATCAAAGAACTATTCCATAAAAAAAGCCGACGAAATTTAATTCGTCGACTTTTTACCCTATGCCATTATTTTCAGTTCAAATAAAACACTTTCATTTTAGTTATTTTGCATCCATATTCTGACTTCGCACTATTTTTGACCTGATATTCAATTGTATAATTTGACTGTCCATTGTTCATTCCCCAATAGCCATAATAAATATTCTTTTTCACCTGATAAGTATTCTTAGAAGTCTTTTTTATGTCAATGTCATGTACAACGTAATCATTCTCCGTTTCTCCATCAAACAAAAACACCACCAGCGAACCATCCGGTTTCTTGTATGCATCATAGGTATTCTCTGTTTGGGTTTTGCTTGGAAGATTTTTCCCTGATAATTTAATACCGAAAAGATTCTGGCTTGCTTTCTGCAACTTCTTATTCGTAATCTTATATGTATCATAGCTTCCAAATTGTGATTTGCTTATTCCATCTTTTTCCGATACCTTAATGGAAAGTGCCGCAGCTTTCGCCATTTTCTTTTTCGTCAATTTAATGGTTTTTGTTTTCCCTGTAACAACTGTACTTTCATAAACATTCATTTTTCCTACTAATTTTTTTATCTGACTATCCATCGTTGCAGCAAATGTCTTCTGCGGCAACTCCATAAAACAGGTTAAAATTAAAGAAAGTATAATTAATGTGCTTATTTTTTTTAATGTTGGTTTTCTCATAATGAAGTCTTCCTTTCTTATTTATTCAATTTGGAAATTTCCAAATTATATACCCACTATTACAAATATTTTTTTCTATTCTTTTTATTATTTTTATACATATTTTTTGCTCCCTCAGATATCGCAACCTTTTTCGCATTCCTTTTTAACTTACTAATTGCGCTTTTAGCTTTATTATCTTCTATTTTTTGTCTTTCTGCGTTATAGTATCCTATATCTTTTAATTTGAAATTTTCATCATACCAACCTTCGCATGTATACTTTACTTTTATGCTATCTCCGTCAAACACCTCATATCTGCCATAATAGCCATCTCTTGTAACCTCCGAATAAACTAATCCCTTTTTATTTTTATAAAATACAACTTTCCATAACGGATATGATTCTATATATTTTATTTTACCATTACAGTATGTATATATTGCAAGCTGCCCCTGCGCGTTAGAAGCCCCTTCATCGTATATAAGCAATTCTGCAATGCCATCTGCATTTAGATCATCTACTCTAAACTTTATTCCACGGTCTTTTGTATAATGATCTGACCATAAAATATTCTTTTCAGCAAGAAAATTCTTATATTCTTTTTTTACAACATTTTTTTTACTCGCTGCTATCGCATTCACCGGCATAATCTGCTGTACTAAAACTCCAAAGCATACAACTACCACACAAAATTGTTTTATATATTTTTTCATTAAACCGTACCTCCTACATTTCACACTCGTTCTACCGGAAACTTTCTATTATTGCTCTAAATTGAAATCTCATCTTTATCCTTTTCATTATATTATCCTTCCCGTTAATCCTTAGTTTTCAACTTGTATATAGCTGCTTTCGACCCAATGCCTGCTCTTTTAAGCAACTTCTTATACACATTATATTTAGACTTCGGAACATACACACGAACATTCTTATTAACCTTTTTGAATGCTTCCGCTCCAATACTTCCACTTTTTAAATTCAAGGTATCAATAACAATGCTCTTAAGTGACTTACACCCATAGAATGCCATCTTATCAATCTTCTTGATTGAATGACAAATAATTACATTTTTTAATGTATCATTTTTATAAAAAGCTTTTGCTCCAATTGAAGTAACCTGATATACGACACCATCTATTACCATGCTATCCTTAATAACTGCAGTTTTGAAATTATCATCATACCATTCCGTGAGCTCTAATGTCGGAGTTCCACTCGTCTTGGTAATAGTGTAGATAGCCGTATCTGTCGTAATTTCATCACCAACCTCCACAGTCTTATCATCTTTTTGATCTAAATCACTATCTTTCCAATTTTCATCATCTTTTTGATTTAAATCACTATCTTTCCAATTTTCATCATCAGATAAAGATGACTTAGTCCACTTTGCGGTCAACGTCAGGTTGCTTTGAATTGCCATTCCTATGTATGCTTTCTCGTTATTCTCCGTGTACCAGCCGTCAAAACTGTACCCTTCTTTCTCCACCTCCGGAAGCTGATTCAAATACGCTTCACCATATTCGGCCTCTAAAATATAATTTTGGGTAAGTTGTAATGAATCACCTGAATAATAACCCACACGTCCTGACGCACTCTCACATATCCATCGATTAAATGTCTGTTGCAACGTTAATGGACTTGGAGTTAAACTGGCACCATTTGAGTTAAATTTAACCGTAATATTTTTTATCGGTTTTTCAGAAGAAATTTGTACCGTTTTTCCTTTTTCACCAGTTTGTGTTGTTTGAGACATCAAGCCCCCATTTGTTGCATAGACGATTGTACAAGATTCTTTTTTTACATTTTTTTCCTTTACCTGAATATCATAGGAAGCAGTCTTTGTAATTCCATTATCCGAATAACTAATAGTTATCGTCTGCTTGCCAAGCGATGTGGTGGTTCCACTAACTCTCCAATATTTTACCTGGCTTTTTGATCCATCCGAATAATTTGCAACTACCTTTATTCCGGCTGTATCAAGACTGTCATTCAGATAATATTCCAATTTATCAGGTTTTACCGTAATAGTTATAGACTGTAATTGCTTCTTAACATTCGTATAATTATCCTTATAACTGTATCCACATTTCGTACATGTATGAAGTGTATAACCTTTTTTCGTTGTTGTCGGAAGTACAACCGTATCCTTATATGCATGTCCCGTTGCCTTAATTATACGAGTTTCTACTTTTCCACAATTTTTACAGGTTGCTTTTTCTGTTCCCGTTGTTGTACAGGTCGCTCTCTTAGTTACCACCCAATTTCCATAAATATGTGCTACCTCTTTTGGCGAATTTATTTTGAAATTAATTCTTTTCGTATCCGTATAATATCCATGTTTGTTATACACCGATACATACATGCTATAATTTCCAACCCCTAATTCTTTTGTTGAAAATGTATAGGCAGCTGGAATTTCCTTTGTTACTACTCGTCCTACTCCATCTTTGTCAATTCCAATGACTAATTTATTGTAATAAGATGCCTTAACATTAACCAATGCATTCTCACCTAATTCATATGATGCTTTGGATAATGTAAAACTCTCATATTGTGGCTTCTTAATTGAAAACCGCAAAGTATTTGTATCCACATAGCCTTGTGAATTTGCCACCGTAACATAAATATTATAATTTCCAACTCCCAAATCTTTTGACGAAAAAACATAATGTGAAGTAATCTCTTTTGTTACTACTCGTCCTACTCCATCTTTATTTATCCCCACTGTTAAATGATCATAATTAGCAGATTCCACATTAACCTCAATGTTGTCGCCTAAACAATATTCTGTATATGATGTATTCTTTTTTGACAGCCAAAAGTTTGAGTACGTTGGCTTGGATTGAATCTTAAACCATAATGTATTTGTATCCACATAGCCCTGCGAATTACTAACAGTTATATATACACTATAATTTCCCACCCCTAATTCTTTTGCAGGAAATACATAATGCGAACTAATTTCCTTTGTAACAACTCTGCCAACACCATCTTTGTCAATTCCAATTGTCAAATGATCATAATTTGATGCTTCTATATTAACTTCAACATTATCGTTTAATCCATATTCTGTATATGATGTATTTTTTCTTGATAACCAAAAATTTGAGTAGGACGGTTTTCCTGATTTAAAATTTGGTCGCACATAGATCTTGGAAATTCCGGTAGAATGCTTGTACCCCAGGCTTCCATAATGCGAATAACTTCTGTCATATGCAACCCTATTATTATAATTGCCATCTATTGAAGTTGAAGAATCAATCATAATACCAATATGGCACCATTGATTTGCAGTTCCACTACAACTATTACAATAAAAAAATACAATATCTCCCGCCTGCGGTGAACTCACTCTTTGACCACCATGAGCTATCATATAATCATACTGTGCTTTGCAACTTGCTGTCTTTCCAATACCAGAAATACCTGCCTGATTTCCACACCATGAAACAAAAGATGCACACCATGCATAATTATAACTTCCGCCAATTGGTCCAGTATACTGTGTATACTTACTGTATCCATTTCCAATTTCTCCTTTAGCAACAGAAACTAATTCGCTTGCGGTATTACCGGCATAAACTGTTTCTATGTACATATTACAAGTAATAAAACTAATCACCATACAAAATACTACAGAATAACTCCATAATCGTTTCTTCATACAACTATCCTCCTCTTTCTTAGTTTTCGAAAACGTAAGTGATATCTTATAAATATTGTCTCTTCCTTTACTTTTTATTTTATCAGCCCGCATCATCATTTCAATATGTGCCCTCTATTGCGCCTTTTATTTTTTAGTACCTATGCACTAAAAAAGACACATGCCAGACGACACATGTCTTTCATCTTCTAACCTTCTATTTCTCTTTCTATCTGTTCCACCAGTTCCTCCCATTTTGTTATGGTTTCCTCAATCGAATATACATATTTGGACTGTACCAGATTATCAAAATAACTGGCAAACATTTCACTGATGCCCGGTTCATCAATTGAGATAAAACCAAATGGAAACTCGTCAGATGTTGAACAGAATGCGACCTTATTTTGTCCAAATACATCAATTCCAAAAGAACTGTTTATTTTAAATTTATCCTCATTGATCATATAATACTGCCGTGTATGCGCCAGAAGGTTTCTATGGAAATTTTCAAGCATTTCCTTTCGAAGTTCCATGGACTCCACATAAAAATAATGATCAAACACTCCCGGTAAATGCCCGGTTTTCATAAAATGCCTTACCTCTTCCATTCCAAAAATATTAATGTACTGGTTTTCTTTTACTTTTGGCATATCAAAAAATGCTGTGGCATATGTTCCAATCTGCGGATCTGCAATCAACTGTTTTTTTATTTCATCGGGAATCATAAGTGCCAGACACGGAAATCCCTCATACGTTACATGTGTTTCATCATGATCAATCAATGCACGGTATTTTCGAACCCCTTCCCCGGAATACCCCTGATAGCTGAACAGCGGACGATATGCACTCAGCATACACCCGACTTCCTGCCTGTATGCCTTTGCAATCATTTCATCGGAAATGACAATCATCTGATAATCCTGTTCCGAACACAAAATTATATGTCTGCGTGTAATAATGTAATGTTCCCATAAATGCAATTTCTGTTCTTCGCTGTTTTCACTGATATAAGCATAACGGATATCATAGGTATTATGTGTTGTAAATGCATATGGCAGTACCTGATGCAGTATCTGAATATTTTCCAGCATCCCGTCTTTTACATGTTCTGTCTGCTTTAAATTCACAAGTTGATGGCAAGTCAATTTTTCCGACTTATTTCCCTCACTTTGCCTCAATTGACATAACACCAGTTTACTTGCCCATGAAACATCCATATAAATTTCGGCATGATCCGGATCTTCCAGTTCCTGTTCCATGACGCACATAATTGCTTTTAAACAATCCATTTCCGAATCGCATTTCTGCACAATTTGGGCATTAAAACTTTTCAAGCTTACTTCATCAAAACGAATATGCCAGGTACTTTTTTCATTTTTTCTAAGCTGGTAAATATCAAGAATAATCTGCTGAATTTCATCCCATGCTTTTACTGTACTGTGTCCCAGCTTTTCAATCTTATAGAGACGAACCAGTTCCTCTTCCTGTTTACTGGATATTTTTATGTACTGGCATATTTCCCTAATATAATCCAAAGACGGAAGTCTCTGTCCTTTTGCCGTCTTCTGCAATGTTGTTCTGTCTAAAGATGCTTCTTTTGCAAGCTGGTACACATTTGATCCGCTTTTTGCAATATACTCTGATAACTTGTCACTAAACTCCGACATTCCTGCCTCCATTTTTCTTTTGTAACGCTTTTATTTTATCAATATTTATAAGCATTTCAATATGTGCCTTATATTGTGCCTTCCGAATATTTTAGACCAAAATGGTCTAAACAGCAATAGACCATTTTGGTCTCACATATACTATTAGTATGGGGGAGGTGACAAATATTTGATATATAAACGCATTCGCGATTTACGGGAAGACAAAGACTTAACACAGACAGAGATTGCCAGAATCTTAAATATTACACAACGAACCTACTCCAGATATGAAAATGACGAGCGACAAATTCCAACGGAAATTCTCTCTTCTCTGGCAGATTTTCATCACACAAGCGTAGATTATCTGATCGGAAGAACTGACCAACGGAAACCTTATCCGCTCCCCAGATCACATAGTTCATAAATTTAAAAAATCCGCATCGGCAAAACCGTCGCGGATTCTCACTTTAAGTATAAAAACCCCCATCTGCTTTCGCAGATGGGGGTTCTCATTGACAAATTTTAAACTAACTCAAGTAATACTTCCAGAGCGCCGTCACCTTTACGCTGACCAATCTTTACGATTCTTGTGTAACCACCGTTACGGTCTGCATACTTTGGTGCGATCTCATCAAATAACTTAGCAACAAGGTCAACTTCCTTTGCGCCCTTCTTGGTTCCGTCATTTGTCTTTACTGTGTAAAGAACTTTAAGCATTTCTCTTCTTGCATGAAGACGGGAAGGCTGATCCTTCTTAATCTTCTTCTCTACTTCGTCATAAACAGTAACTTTCTTACCATCAACAACTTCTTTTACTCTCTTGCCGTCTGCATCTTTACGAGCAACCTTAGCAGTAACAGTAACTTCGTCAAAGTTGTCTTTCTCACGAACAGCAGCAGCGATCAGGCCTTCTGCAACCTTACGGATTTCCTTAGCCTTTGCTTCTGTTGTTACGATCTTGCCATTAGCGATCAGAGCAGTAACCTGACCTCTGATTAAAGCCTTTCTCTGGCTGGATGTTCTGCTTAACTTACGATACTTTGCCATTTTAATTTTCCTCCATTTGTGGGGTATCCTGCCATACTCTTTGGATTTACCGGCAGAACCCATTCTTAATTCTGTGGCATTTCAAACCACAAGCCATAAATGTTCTATGACGTTGTCACACTCATCGGGATTACTGACACCGCCAGTTTTTATTATTCTTCACCCTGATTTAACTGTAAACCTAACTCTTTGAGTTTTGCAAGTACTTCTTCAAGAGACTTGCGGCCAAGGTTACGAACCTTCATCATATCTTCCGGAGTACGGTTGATAAGCTCTGCAACGGTATTGATACCAGCTCTCTTCAGACAGTTGTAAGAACGAACAGATAATTCCAGTTCATCGATATTCATCTCAAGAACCTTCTCCTGTGTATCGTTCTCTTTCTCAACCATGATCTCTGCCTGCTGTGCAGCATCTGACAGATCAATGAAGAGATTTAAGTGCTCACTCAATACTTTCGCAGCAAGGCTGACTGCCTCATCTGGCTCTAAAGTTCCATTGGTATATACATCCAATGTAAGCTTATCATAATCAGTAACCTGACCTACACGAGTATTCTCAATCGTTACATTTACACGATCTACCGGTGTATAGATAGAATCGATTGCGATCACACCAATTGGTGTATCCTCTGTCTTATTCTTATCTGCGCTGACATATCCTCTGCCCTTTGTAATGGTAAGTTCCATATAGAGCTTGCAGTCTGCACCACCGTTTAAATGTGCGATCTCCAATTCAGGATTCATGATTTCGATATCCGAATCGACCTGGATATCTGCAGCTGTAACAACGCCTTCCCCTTCGAATTCAATGTAAGCAACTTTTGGTTCATTTGTAGAACTGTTATTGCGGATAGCGAGGTTCTTGATGTTCATAATAATTTCAGTAACATCTTCCTTAACGCCCGGGATTGAACTGAATTCATGGAGAACTCCGTCAATCTTCACCTGGCTCACAGCAGCTCCCGGTAAAGAAGAAAGCATAATTCTTCTTAAAGAGTTGCCAAGTGTAGTACCATATCCTCTTTCCAAAGGCTCTACAACAAATTTGCCATATGTCTTGTCTTCTGAAATTTCAGCGATCTCAATTTTTGGTTTTTCAAAATCGAACACTACAAAGTCCCTCCTTCTCGGGTTTACGATGCGTTAAACTAATTACTTAGAATATAACTCGACGATAAGCATCTCGTTTACTGGAACGTCGATCTGCTCACGGGATGGTAACTCTTTTACAGTTCCCTGCAGCTTCTCTGCGTCGATATCTAACCATTCTGGAACGATTCTTCCACCAGCAACCTCAACGATGTCTTTCATACGCTGAATGTTCTTCTTGCTTTCCTTAATCTCAACAACATCGCCAGCCTTAACCAGGTAAGAAGGAATGTTTACAACCTTACCGTTTACGGTTACGAACTTGTGGTCAACGATCTGTCTTGCTTCCTTACGGGTTCTTGCGAATCCAAGACGGAATACTACGTTGTCAAGTCTTGACTCAAGGATTGTCATCAGGTTCGGACCTGTTAATCCTCTCATCTTATCTGCTCTCTTATAGTAATTACGGAAAGGCTTCTCTAATACACCATAGATGAATTTAGCCTTCTGCTTTTCTCTTAACTGAAGTCCGTACTCAGATACCTTACGGTTTCCTCTCTGAAGATTTCTCTTTGACTTCTTATCATATCCTAAATAACTTGGCTCTAAACCAAGGGATCTACATCTTTTCAGTACAGGTACTTTATTCACTGCCATCTTAATCGATACCTCCTAATTAAACTCTTCTACGCTTTGGTGGACGGCATCCGTTATGTGGTACTGGAGTAACATCCTTGATGGAAACTACTTCAAGACCGCATGCGGAAAGGGCACGGATAGCAGCCTCACGTCCTGAGCCTGGTCCCTTAACCATAACATCAACTGTCTTCAAACCATGAATTAAAGCTGCCTTTGTAGCAGTTTCTGCTGCCATCTGTGCAGCATATGGAGTAGATTTCTTTGAACCTCTAAATCCAAGACCACCAGCACTAGCCCATGATAAAGCGTTACCTTCAGTATCAGTAATTGTCACGATTGTGTTATTGAAAGATGCCTGAATGTGTGCCTGTCCGCGTTCAACGTTTTTCTTTACGCGCTTTTTTGTTGTTTTCTTTGCAACGTTCTTAGCCATATCTAAACTAACCTACTTTCTCTGATTAAACTTATTTCTTCTTATTTGCTACAGTTCTCTTAGGACCTTTTCTTGTTCTTGCGTTTGTCTTAGTCTTCTGACCACGAACTGGCAGTCCTTTTCTGTGACGGATTCCACGATAGCATCCGATCTCCTGAAGTCTCTTAATATTAAGAGCGATCTCTCTTCTTAAATCACCTTCTACAGTCTGTGTCTCATCGATGACTGCACTGATTCTCTTAACCTCATCGTCAGTAAGATCTCTAACACGTGTGCTAGGATCTACGTTTGCTGCTTCAAGGATACGGTCAGCACTTGCTCTACCGATTCCGTAGATGTAAGTCAGACCGATTTCTACACGTTTTTCTCTTGGTAAATCTACACCTGCAATACGAGCCATGTGTGTTTACACCTCCATAAAATTTTTAAGATTATTTAGTAGTCATAAATACACCTGCAACCGCGTATTTTCCCGAACCCTATCCGTATACAGCTACGGTTGCACGTCCTGAAATGTGTGCATACAAATAGGATTTCCATATTCGCATATTTGTCCCATGCCACTCGGTATTATAGCAAAAAAGACCAGACTATGCCTCTGTTTATTATGAACAGCGCAAATTCACTGCGCTGCAGCCGCACATAATGATTTCATCGCAAATGCGATGCTGCTTTCGCCAGTCTGTTATAAACTGACCATAGCGCACAAATAACAGGGTTCTTCTGTCAAGAAGTAATTAACCCTGTCTCTGTTTGTGCTTCGGATTCTCACAGATAATTCTGATGCTTCCTTTTCTCTTGATGACTTTGCATTTCTCGCAAATAGGCTTAACTGATGATCTTACCTTCACAGCAAATCCTCCTTTCTCTATAAAAGCCCTGTTTCTGCGGTTTCCCGCATTTTTCAGGTACTTTCCAAAAAGTGTCCGAATAATATTATACACAGACACCTTGTGGAAGTCAACATATTTTTTATTTATCTCTCCAGATGATTCTTCCCTTTGTCAGGTCATATGGGGACATTTCAATTGTTACTTTATCTCCCGGCAGGATACGGATAAAATTCATACGAAGTTTTCCGCTGATCGTTGCCAGAATCTGGTGACCATTCTCAAGTTCTACTTTGAAAAAAGCGTTTGGCAGTTTTTCTACTACTACGCCTTCCACTTCAATAACATCTGCTTTTGACATAACTTTCTTTCCTCCTGTATCGACTCTTTTCCATTTTCCTGTTGTTAAAAGAGATTTAAAAATCCGGCTTTCTTTTCCTCTTCTGTCAGAGAAAGGATCTCCGGTTTTCCATCTGTAATAAGTATCGTATTCTCATAGTGAGCGGATAATGACTTATCTTCCGTGACAACGGTCCACTCATCATCCATCCAGAGTACATCTTTGGTTCCCACATTAATCATCGGCTCCACGGCAAGTGTCATCCCCGGTTTCAGCTTAATTCCTCTGCGAAACCGTGACTGTCTGAAATTCGGGATCTCCGGTTCTTCATGCAAATGGCTGCCAATTCCATGTCCACAAAGATCCTCGACCACTCCATATCCAAACTGATTTGCATAGTCACCAATTGCTGCGGAAATATCATAAAGATGATTTCCAGCCACTGCTTTTTTCATTCCTTCGATAAAGGACTGTCTGGTCCGTTCGATCAGAAGCTTTGCCTCCTCACTCACTTCTCCGACTGCAACGGTTCTCGCCGCATCTGAATGATAGCCTTCATAAATAACTCCTGCATCCAGACTGACAATATCTCCTTCTTTGATGATCCTTTCGTCTGTCGGAATCCCATGCACCACTTCTTCGTTTACCGAAACACAAATGGACGCCGGATATCCGCAATAATTTTTAAATGAAGGAATACATTCATATCCGCGGATCATCTCTTCCCCCAACCGGTCAATGTCCAAAGTAGACATCCCAGGTTTGATTTCTCTTGCAAGATTCTGATGCACGGCAGCGAGGATTTCCCCCGCGCGGCGCATTTTTTCAATCTCTTCAGCAGATTTGATCGTTACTTTCATCTTATTCACCTAAGATTGCAACAATATCGGTAAACACTTCATCCATTGGCTTGGTTCCGTCAACGGATTTCAGGATTCCCTGTGCCTTGTAATAATCGATCAGTGGCTGTGTCTGTTCATGATATACAGACAGACGCTTCTGTACAGTTTCCGGCTTGTCATCATCCCGAAGTACGGTTTCCGCTCCACAGGCATCACATTTGCCTTCCACCTTTGTCGGATTAAATACGATATGATATGTTGCCCCGCAATTTAAGCAGGCACGTCTTCCACCCATACGTTTTACAATATTCTCATCCGGAACATCAACATCAATTGCATAATCCATCGTCTGGCTGATTTTCTTTAATGCTGCATCTAAAGCTTCCGCCTGTGGAATTGTTCTTGGAAATCCGTCCAGAACAAATCCGTTTTTGCAGTCATCCTGCTGGATACGATCCATAACCAGATCACAGGTCAGTTCATCCGGCACAAGTGCACCCTGATCCATATATGTTTTTGCTTTTTTTCCTAACTCTGTACCATTTTTGATATTTGCACGGAAAATATCACCGGTGGAAATATGAGGAATCTGGTATTTTGCAGCAATCTGCTTTGCCTGTGTTCCTTTTCCTGCCCCCGGAGCCCCTAACATAATAATCTTCATATCATTTCTCCATTTCTGTTATTAAACACGATATATTTTTATATAGAAGAATTGCTCCCCGTATCATAAGGGAAATGGAGATACCGGAATCCAGTATCTCCAAAATATAATTAGTCGTTCAAAAATCCCTTGTAATAGCGAACTCTCATCTGTGACTCAACCTGCTTAATTGTCTCAATAACAACACCGACAATAATGATGATTGATGTACCACCGAAAGAAACATCTGCCTTAAATACACCGTTGAAGAAAATTGGAATAAATGCAACGATGGACAGACCAACTGCTCCGATGAATACAATGTAGTTGAGTATCTGATTTAAATAATCACTGGTAGGCTTTCCAGGACGGATACCCGGAATAAAACCACCGGCTTTCTTCATATTGTTTGCAATCTCCAAAGGATTGAATGTAATCTGTGTATAGAAATATGCAAACGCGATAATTAACAGAATATAAACCACAAGTCCGATACTGTAGATCGGCTCTTCCGGATTGCACCAGTTAGACTGGGACATTCCCTTTAAGATCTTGCTTCCGATACCTGTTCCATTACCTTTTCCAAGAATCGCTGCGATAATCACTGGTGTCTGTAACAGTGACTGTGCAAAGATGACAGGGATTACACCGCCGGTATTGACCTTAAGCGGAATGTGTGTGGACTGACCACCCACCTGTTTTCTTCCCTGCAGTTTCTTGGAATACTGAACTGGGATTCTACGCTCTGCATCCTGAAGTACTACTACGAATACTACCATTGCAACGATGATTGCAATAATGATCAGGCCTGCCACGATTCCCTTTGGAATGGATTTGTTCGCAATGAACTGACTCCAAAGAGTTCCCATATCTTCCGGCATACGTGAAATGATGTTAATAACCAATACAATGGAAATACCATTTCCGATACCTTTCTCTGTGATGCGCTCACCAATCCACATAAGAACTGCAGATCCTGCCGTAAGTCCTGTAATAACCTCAATAACGGCTAAAGGTCCCTGGCCGGTGAGATATCCACCACGGTAAAAACCGATTGTCATTGCTATAGACTGAATCAATGCAAGAACGATGGTCACATAACGGGTAAGTGCAACCATCTTCTTTCTTCCCTCTTCTCCGTCACGCTGAATTTCTTCAAGCTTCGGAATCGCAATGGTAAGCAGCTGAATAATGATGGATGAAGTAATGTACGGTGTAATATTCAGTGCGAATACAGACATATTCAGGAAAGAACCACCTGTAATCGCATTGAAAAATCCAAGTCCGTCTGCAGACTGGCTTGCCCACCACTGTTTAAACACTTCCCCATCAACACCCGGAGCCGGAAGTTCACTTCCGATCCGGATGATGATCAGCATCAAAAAAGTAAAAAGAATTCGATCTCGAATGTCCTTTACTTTAAATGCATTACGCAGTGTCTTAAACATTAGATCACCTCAGCTTTTCCACCAAGAGCTTCAATCTTCTCCTTGGCACTAGCACTGAAAGCGTTAGCCTGGACTGTAAGCTTCTTAGTAAATTCTCCATTTCCAAGAATCTTTACGCCGTCTCTTGGGTTCTTAACGATACCTGCTTCGATCAGTGTATCTACTGATACTACAGTGTCATTATCGAATTTCTCAAGAGCTGAAAGATTAATTCCGATGATTTCCTTAGAGTTTCTGCACTTGAAACCTCTCTTTGGTAATCTTCTGTATAATGGCATCTGGCCACCTTCGAACCCTGGTCTTGGTGCTCCAGAACGAGCCTTCTGACCCTTATGGCCCTTACCAGCAGTCTTGCCATTTCCTGAACCGTGTCCACGACCTCTTCTGAAGTTATCGCTGTGTACGGAGCCTTCTGCTGCTTTTAAACTAGATAAATCCATTTTGGCACCTCCTTATTTTATTCTATGCTTCTTCTACGTTAACGTATGGTGCAACCTTGCGAAGCGCGCCCTGTGTAGCTGCGTTGTTTGGTAACTCTACAGTCTTGTGTAACTTAGTTAATCCAAGAGCTTCGATTGTCTTCTTGTTCTTCGGAACAGCACCGATTGTTGACTTAATAAGTGTAACTTTTACTTTATCTGCCATGACTTAGTCGCTCCTCCTTAACCTAAGATTTCTTCTACAGATTTACCGCGAAGTCTTGCAACTTCTTCCGGGCTTCTTAACTGAGAAAGTGCCTCGATAGTAGCAAGTACAACGTTCTGCTTATTATTTGATCCTAATGATTTTGTACGGATATTTGTGATACCTGCAAGCTCACATACGGAACGAGCCGGACCACCTGCGATGATACCAGTACCTTCAGGAGACTTCTTTAATAATACGGAAGCACCTGTGTATTTTCCTGTTACATCATGTGTAATAGAGTTATTCTCGTCTAATTTAACACTGATGAGGCTCTTAATTGCATCTTCTTTTCCTTTGCGGATTGCTTCAGGAATTTCAGCAGCCTTTCCAAGACCTGCACCAACATGACCATTCTTGTCACCAACAACAACGAGAGCTGTGAAGCGCATGTTACGTCCACCCTTAACGACCTTTGTTACACGCTTGATGTCAACAACCTGGTCAACTAATTCTAATTGACTCGCATCAATGATTTCACGTTTCATGTTTGTCTCCTCCTAAAACTCTAAACCAGCTTCTCTTGCTGCTTCAGCTAATGCCTTTACCTTGCCTGCGTAAATAAAACCGCCTCGATCGAAGACAACTGTGGTAATACCCTTATCTAATGCTTTCTTTGCAATAACAGTACCAAGTTTTGCTGCTGCATCAACGTTATTAGTCTTCTCAAGCTCTGCCTTTAAATCTTTATCCAGAGTTGAAGCAGAAACAAGTGTATTTCCAACTGTATCATCAATAATCTGAGCATACATATGGTTATTACTTCTGAATACAGCTAAACGAGGACGCTCTGCTGTACCTGCAAGATGATTACGCATTCTGCTATGCTTCTTTTCACGAACTTCTGTTCTTGACTTTTTACTAACCATTTCTTGTCCACTCCTTTAATTATTTCTTACCAGTCTTACCAACTTTACGTCTAATAACTTCATCAGCATACTTGATACCCTTGCCCTTATATGGCTCAGGTCTTCTCTTATCTCTGATTTCAGCTGCGTACTGGCCAACTTTTTCTTTGTCAATACCTTTAACGATAATCTTGTTATCTTCAACAACTGCCTCAAGTCCTTCCGGATCTTCCATCTCAACCGGATGAGAATATCCAAGGTGAAGTGTTAACTTCTTTCCGGACTTCTGTGCTCTATAACCTACACCGTTTACCTCCAGGGTCTTGGTGTAACCATCAGTTACACCAACAACCATGTTGTTTATCAGTGTTCTTGTTAATCCGTGTAAGGATTTCATTTTCTTTAAATCGTTTGGTCTTGTAACTACGACTTCAGAGCCCTCAACCTTAATATCCATCTCTGATGGAAGAGTTCTCTCCAAAGTACCCTTTGGACCTTTTACAGTCACATGATTATTTTCTGCGATCTCAACTGTTACTCCAGCTGGAATTGCGATTGGCATTCTTCCTATACGTGACATGCCCGTACCTCCTGTATTTATTGGATGTTAATAGTTTCTATCTGGTTTTGACTACCATACAAATGCTAATACTTCGCCACCAACCTGAAGCTTTCTTGCTTCCTTGTCGGTAACGATTCCCTGGTTCGTAGAAAGGATTGCGATTCCTAATCCACCAAGTACACTCGGGATTTCATCCTTGCCAGCGTATACACGTAAACCTGGCTTGGAAATTCTCTTAATTCCTGTAATGATCTTCTCATTCTTATCAGCGCCATACTTCAATGTGACACGGATTGTCTTGAAGTTACCATCCTCGATGATGTCATACTTCTCGATGAAACCTTCATCAACAAGGATGCCAGCGATAGCAACTTTGATCTTAGAAGCTGGAATATCTACTGTATCATGTTTTGCAGTATTTGCATTACGGATTCTTGTAAGCATATCTGCAATTGGATCACTTGTCATCATCATGACATTTTTCCTCCTTTTGGACTACAACTTTTCTCTTAAAGGTTTACCAGGATGCCTTCTTAACGCCTGGAATCTGACCTTTATATGCTAACTCACGGAAACATACTCTACAGATTCCGTATTTTCTTAAAACTGAATGTGGACGTCCACAAATTCTGCAACGTGTATATTCTCTGGTAGAGAATTTTGGTTTACGCTGCTGTTTAATTTTCATACTTGTCTTAGCCATTAAAAATTCCCTCCTGATTATTTAGCAAATGGCATGTTGAACAGAGTTAATAACTCACGTGCCTCTTCATCTGTCTTTGCAGTTGTAACGAAGATGATATCCATACCACGAACCTTATCTACCTTATCGTACTCGATCTCTGGGAAGATAATCTGCTCTTTGATACCAAGTGCGTAGTTTCCACGACCATCAAATGCGTTCGGATTAACGCCACGGAAGTCACGTACACGAGGTAATGCTAAGTTGATCAGACGATCAGCGAACTCATACATCTTCTCGCCACGTAAGGTAACCTTACATCCGATTGGCATGTTCTCTCTGATCTTGAAGTTTGCGATCGCATTCTTAGCCTTTGTTGTAACAGCCTTCTGACCGGTAATAGCCTCCATGTCCTTTACAGCTGCCTCAAGAAGCTTTGCGTTCTCCTTAGCCTCACCAACACCCATGTTAACTACGATCTTGTCAAGCTTTGGAACCTCCATTGTATTCTTGTATCCGAACTTTTTGATCATTGCGTCTTTGATCTCATTTTCGTACTGCTCTTTAAGTCTACTCAATGTTTTGTCCTCCTCTCTTCAATTAATCGATAACATCGCCTGTTGATTTCGCATAACGTACTTTCTTGTCTCCGTCCATCTTGAAACCTACACGGGTAGCTTTTCCTTTGTGAAGGAACATTACGTTAGATGCATCAATAGGTCCTTCCTGATGAAGGATTCCGCCCTGCTGGTTTGCCATGCTTGGCTTTGCATGCTTGGTAACCATGTTAACGCCTTCAACGAGGAGTGTGTTGTCTTTTTTATTTACGGCAATAACCTTGCCCTCTTTGTCTTTATCTCTGCCAGCGATAACTTTTACCATATCGCCTTTTTTGATCTTCATACTTGCCATCTTCGTTCCTCCTATAATACTTCTGGAGCCAGAGAAACAATTTTCATGAACTGTTTCTCACGAAGCTCACGAGCTACTGGTCCAAAGATACGAGTTCCTCTCGGAGTTTTGTCGTCCTTGATAATAACTGCTGCGTTCTCATCAAACTTAATATAGGAACCATCTTTACGACGGGCACCCTTTACTGAACGAACAACTACGGCTTTTACAACATCGCCCTTTTTAACAACACCGCCTGGTGTTGCATCTTTAACAGTAGCAACGATCACATCGCCGATGTTCGCATATCTTCTGGTAGATCCACCCATTACGCGGATAACAAGTAACTCTTTTGCGCCAGTATTGTCCGCAACTTTGAGTCTGCTTTCCTGCTGTACCATGCTTGTAGCCTCCTTTTATTATTTTGCTCTTTCCATGATTTCTACAAGTCTCCATCTCTTATCTTTAGATAATGGTCTTGTTTCCATAACTCTGACGGTATCGCCGATCTTAGCATCGTTGTTCTCGTCATGAGCCTTTAACTTATAAGTCTTTTTAACGATCTTGTTGTACAGTGGATGTCTCTCGTTGTTCTTTACAGCTACAACGATTGTCTTATCCATCTTATCGCTTACAACAACACCTACACGTGTTTTTCTAAGATTTCTTTCTTCCACGACCGAAGTCTCCTTTCTGAGAATTGGATTTATTCAGCAACGCTAGCTTTCTCGGTGATAACAGTCTGAATTCTAGCAATATTCTTGCGAACTTCTTTAATTCTGGCTGTATTATCTAACTGATTGGTTGCATTCTGGAATCTCAAATTGAAAAGTTCCTTTTTTGCATCAACTAACTGTGACTGTAAATCTGCAACAGTAAGTGACTTTAATTCTTCTAAATATGCACTAGTTTTCATTTGACTCACCGCCTTCTAAATCTGCACGTGAAACTACTTTACATTTGCAAGGTAATTTATGTGTAGCAAGACGTAAAGCTTCTTTCGCTACGTCTTCCGGAACACCGGAGATTTCAAATAATACTCTACCTGGTTTAACTACAGCTACCCAATACTCAAGGGCACCCTTTCCTTTACCCATTCGAACACCCATAGGCTTATGAGTTACAGGCTTCTCTGGGAAGATCTTGATCCAGACTTTACCACCACGCTTGATATATCTTGTCATAGCAACACGGGCTGCCTCGATCTGATTTGCCTTAATCCAGCAAGGCTCTAATGATACGATACCATACTCACCGTATGTGATCTTGTTTCCTCTGGTTGCTTTACCAGCCATGGAACCACGGAACTGTTTACGATGTTTTACTCTCTTTGGCATTAACATAATTACTGAGCTCCTCCTTCCTTATTAGCCTTTGTAGGAAGCACTTCGCCACGGTAGATCCAAACCTTAACGCCTACTTTACCGTAAGTGGTATCTGCCTCTGCGAATCCATAATCGATATCTGCACGAAGTGTCTGAAGCGGAATCGTTCCTTCAGAGTAGAACTCTGTACGGGCCATATCAGCTCCACCAAGACGTCCTGAGCAGGAAGTCTTAATTCCCTTTGCACCGGTCTTCATTGCACGGCCCATGCAGGACTTCATTGCTCTACGGAAAGAAACACGGTTCTCAAGCTGTAAAGCGATGTTCTCAGCTACTAACTGAGCGTCACGATCTGGTCTCTTTACTTCTTTGATATCTACAACTAACTTCTTATCTGTAAGTTTCTGAACTTCTGCCTTGATCTTTTCGATCTCAGCGCCGCCCTTACCAATTACAACACCTGGCTTAGCTGTGTAAATGATAACCTTCACACGATCTGATGCTCTTTCGATCTCAATCTTAGAAACACCAGCTGCGTATAATTTTTTCTTCAGAAATGTTCTGATATTGTAATCTTCTACTAAGTAATCAGCGAAATCTCCATCTGCATACCATTTAGAATCCCAATCTTTGATAACGCCGACTCTTAATCCATGAGGATTAACCTTCTGTCCCATGATTGCCTCCTATCTTTCATCGAGCACGATTGTAATGTGGCTCATTCTCTTTTCGATTCTATAAGCTCTACCCTGTGCACGAGGATGAATTCTCTTCATTGTTGGTCCCTTATTTGCGTAGCACTCTGCTACATAAAGGTTTTCTGCCTTCATTCCGTTATTGTTCTCAGCGTTAGCGATTGCTGACTTTAATAACTTCTCTACAACGCTTGAAGCGTATCTTGGGTTGTAGGATACGATTGCAAGTGCAGTCGCAACATCCTTACCACGAATTGCATCTAATACGAAGCAAGCCTTCTGTACTGACACTCTAGCATAAGATAACTTAGCTGAAGGTCTTGTGTCCTTTACTTCGTTTCTCTCTCTCTTGATCTGGGATCTATGTCCTTTTGCCATGGATGAAACCTCCTTCCACTAAATATTATTTTATCTCACGCCTGATTTCTTTTCGTCTTTTCCATGTCCTCTGTAAGTTCTTGTTGCAACGAACTCACCGAGCTTATGTCCAACCATGTCCTCTGTAACATATACCGGAACATGCTTTCTTCCGTCATGAACAGCGATTGTGTGTCCAACGAAAGATGGGAAAATAGTAGAACGACGGGACCAGGTCTTAATTACGGACTTGTCTCCGGAAGCGTTCATAGCATCTACTTTTTTGAGTAAGCTCTCATCAGCAAATGGTCCTTTTTTAAGTGAACGTGCCATTTCATAAACCTCCTAATTATTTGATAGCTCTACCGTCTCTTCTTCTTACGATAAGCTTGTTAGACTGCTTGTTCTTCTTTCTGGTCTTTAAACCAAGTGCAGGCTTGCCCCATGGAGTACATGGTTCTGGACGACCTACCGGAGCCTTACCTTCACCACCACCGTGTGGATGGTCATTAGGGTTCATAACAGAACCACGAACTGTTGGGCGGATACCCATGTGACGCTTACGTCCAGCCTTACCAATATTTACGAGGTTGTGGTCACCGTTTCCGATAACACCGATTGTTGCTCTACACTGAATTGGAACCATTCTCATCTCGCCTGAAGGAAGACGAAGTGTTGCATACTTTCCTTCCTTAGCCATCAGCTGTGCGCTGAGTCCGGCAGAACGTACTAACTGTCCGCCCTTACCTGGCAGTAACTCGATGTTATGGATCTGTGTACCAACCGGAATATTCTCAAGTGGTAAACAGTTTCCAACTCTTACCTCTGCTTCTGGTCCGTTCATAACCTTCATACCGTCGGTTAATCCTGCAGGAGCAAGGATATATGCTTTCTCACCATCTGCATAGCAGATCAGTGCGATATTTGCTGTTCTGTTCGGATCGTATTCAACACCGATTACGGTTGCCGGAATACCATCTTTTCTTCTCTTAAAGTCGATGATTCTGTATTTTCTTCTGTTTCCACCACCCTGGTGTCTAACTGTGATTTTACCCTGATTGTTACGACCAGCGTTCTTCTTTAAAGAAGTTGTAAGGGATTTCTCAGGAGTTGTCTTAGTGATCTCAGAGAAATCAGAACCAGTCATATTTCTTCTGGAAGGTGTATATGGGTTATATGTCTTAATTCCCATTGTTTTTCTCCTTTCGATGTTTTCATTATCGTGTCATCGCTGACACATAGCCTGTAATGCTTCTCTGAAGCATTACCTACGCACTTGCTTGCGAAGCAACTCTTATGCAAGTGCTCCTTGTAGAATTATAATCCAGCGAAGATCTCGATATCCTTGCTGTCCTCTGTTAACTGAACGATTGCTTTCTTTGTCTTAGCAGTCTTTCCTGTTACCATTCCACGTCTTCTGTTCTTGCCTTCACAATTCATTGTGTTGACCTTGGCAACCTTTGTTCCCTCGAACATTCTCTCTACGGCTTCCTTGATCATAGTTTTATTTGCATCCGGATGAACAAGAAATGTATATTTCTTCTCAGCCATTGCATTCATACTCTTCTCAGTTACTACTGGTTTGAGGATTACATCATAATACTGTACGTTTGCCATTATGCATACACCTCCTCGATTGTTGCAAGAGCAGCCTTTGTAACAACTACCTTGTCATACTTTAATGCATCAAATACATTCAGCTCGTTTGTCTGAGCAGTCTTAACAGTTGGAATATTTGCTGCAGATGCGATCACGTTTGTGTCCATGTCGTTTAATACAACAAGTGCCTTCTCAACTTTCAGATTGTCCATAACCTGTACGAACTTCTTTGTCTTAATTTCATCTAATTTCAGCTCATCAACAACTACGAACTTGTTCTCTGCTACCTTAGAAGTCAGAACAGACTTTAATGCAGCTCTCTTCTCTTTCTTGTTGAGCTTGAATGAGTAATCTCTTGGTACCGGAGCGAATACAACTCCGCCGCCTGTCCACTGTGGAGAACGTGTAGATCCCTGTCTTGCATGACCGGTTCCCTTCTGTCTCCATGGTTTTCTTCCGCCACCGCGAACTTCAGAACGTGTCTTAGCCTTCTGTGTTCCCTGACGATTATTTGCAAGCTGCTGAAGCACAGCCATATGAACTAAATGCTCATTAATTTCTACGCCGAAAATGGAATCGTTTAATTCGATAGAATCAACTTCTTTACCTTCCATATTATAAACAGCTACTTTAGCCATCGTAAAGTTCCTCCTTTCTTACTTTGCACTATTTACCAGACTTTGTGGTCTCTTTTACTGTGATGAGAGCTTTCTTTGCTCCTGGGACAGCACCCTTGATCAGCAGTAAGTTGTTCTCTGCGTCAACTCTTACAACTTCAAGATTCTGAGTTGTAACTTTTACGCTACCCATGTGTCCAGGCATTCCTTTTCCCTTGAATACACGGCTCGGAGAAGAACATGCACCGTTAGAACCCTGATGACGATGGAACTTAGAACCATGAGCCATCGGTCCTCTGTGCTGACCTAATCTCTTAATAGCACCCTGGAAACCTTTACCTTTTGAAATAGCAGTAACATCAACCTTGTCACCTTCTGCGAAGATGTCAGCTTTGATTTCATCTGCTAACTTATACTCGTCTGCGTTCTCAAACTTGAACTCGCGAACGAATCTCTTACCAGATACACCAGCTTTAGCGAAGTGACCCATCTGAGCCTTGTTTACGCCATGTCTGTTGCGAATTTCTTTCTTTCCGTTGGCATCTTTGTTAACAGTCTTTTCTTTCTTGTCAACAAATCCAACCTGAACTGCACTGTATCCATCGTTGTCTACTGTCTTAATCTGAGTAACAACACAAGGACCAGCCTGTAATACAGTAACCGGCACTAATACGCCGTCTGCATTGAAGATCTGTGTCATTCCGACTTTTGTTGCTAAAATCGCTTTCTTCATTGTTTAACCTCCTGTTTTCTACAGCGGAACGCCTCTTGCCCACCTGCTGATCTGCAGTGGAGTAGCGGAACCGTTCATCCTAGAGCAGCCATATCTATATGAAATAACTAATCAGGACTTACGAAATAATTTGTCGAAACAGTTATTATTTCTGTTTCATTTTAATATCGATGTAAACACCTGCTGGCATCTCAAGACGTGATAAAGCATCAACAGTCTTCTGAGTTGGTGTAACGATATCAATCAGTCTCTTATGAGTTCTCTGCTCGAACTGTTCACGGGAATCTTTGTACTTGTGAGTAGCTCTAAGAATTGTAACTACTTCCTTCTTAGTAGGAAGAGGTACCGGTCCGCTCACCTGTGATCCGTTCTTCTTTACAGTCTCGATGATTTTCTTTGCTGATGAATCAACTAATTCGTGATCATAAGCCTTGAGAGTGATTCTCATTACTTGACTTGCCATAAAAAAAGTCGCCTCCTTTTCGCACTTTGTAAATAGTACGACAAGCGGTGACTGTACACTTCTCCGTGTGTGTCCTGCGGTACATCTCCGATGTATCGCCCCATCGTCAGGCGATTCGCATTTTTTCACACGTTGTTTCTATCTTTGATAGACCATATTGTTTGTACAGTGACTTGTCGTCAGTTTCCTAACTTGACATTCGCTCCACGGAAAACCTGCTAATTTATAAGCAGCAACCTCGCGCTTCACAGCTATCATGCCACAGCAATTGATATTATACATGGTCTTATTCAAAAAAGCAAGAACTTTTTTTATTTTTTCTTTTACGTTTTTTCGCCCCAAAATTTAATGATTGATTATTTTTTCTATTTTTCATATAATGTTACTGTTTTATACAGATGAAAATCAGGAGGATATGATATATGTGGTTAGCAGATCAATGGAATGACTATGAAGTGATCGATTGTTCAAAAGGTGAAAAGCTCGAACGCTGGGGAGATTATCTTCTCGTCCGCCCAGATCCCCAGGTAATCTGGGATACTCCGAAAAAGGAAAAAGGATGGCGCAAAATGAACGGCCACTACCACCGCAGTTCCAAAGGAGGTGGAGAATGGGAATTTTTCCAGCTTCCAAAAGAATGGACCATTCAATATTCCCTGCCTATTAATAAGAAGTTAACGTTTCATTTAAAACCTTTCAGTTTTAAACATACCGGATTATTTCCGGAACAGGCTGCCAACTGGAACTGGTTTTCCCAGCTCATTGCAGACGCCGTTTCCAAAGGACGCCAGGTTAAGGTTCTTAATCTTTTCGCCTATACCGGTGGGGCAACACTTGCGGCCGCTGCGGCAGGTGCAAGCGTAACCCATGTAGATGCATCCAAAGGCATGGTCACCTGGGCAAAAGAAAATGCAATTTCTTCCGGTCTGAAAGATGCCCCGATCCGGTGGCTGGTCGATGACTGTGTCAAATTTGTAGAGCGGGAAATCCGTCGTGGGAACCATTATGATGCCATTATCATGGACCCGCCGTCTTACGGTCGCGGACCAAAAGGAGAAATCTGGAAAATAGAAGAGAGCGTTTATCCGCTCATCCAGCTCTGCAGCCAGATTTTAACGGACAATCCGCTCTTCTTCCTGATTAACTCATATACCACCGGTCTGCAGCCGGCAGTTCTTTCCTATATGATAAGCACGGTGCTTGGCACCGCCAATGGTACAGTCACCGCCAGCGAGATCGGTCTTCCGGTTTCCTCCAACGGACTGGTTCTTCCATGTGGTGCCAGTGGGCGCTACGAAGCTACCGGGATTTAACCAATCCCTTTTCTTTCCACTTTCCGCTCTTCCAGCGAAGGTACATGCCAACGGCACGGACGCATTCATCACCAGCCATACCGATGTATGCGCCCACGGCCAGAAGACCCAGACGGATTCCAAACAGATACGTTCCCCCAACTGAACACAAAATCATAAAGCAGGCACCCATCACTACCGGAAACACGGCATCTCCACTCGTCTTTAATGCCTGCCCGTACACCAGATTGGTTACACGCCCCATCTCAAGCACAATGTCAATTGCCAGAAGTTTGCCGACAAGCGACACCATCTGCGGATCTTTGGAAAACAGCTGCATAATCCATCCGGAACAAAGCGCAAACATTGTTTCCAGAATAACTGCAACAATCACACCTATGATCGCCGCTTTTCTCGTTCCGCGGTCACATGCATCATACTCTTTCGCACCGATATGCCATCCCGTCATAATCGCATTCGCCTGTGCAAGCGCCGCACCCACACAGTAGGAAAAATTTGTGATCTGCATTGTGTAGGAACGCGCCGTCACATTAAGTCCCTGTGCATCCATCTGATTCAAAAAACGGATCACCAGTGTCATGGAAACGTTATAGATCGCCGTCTCGCATGCGGACGGAAGCCCGATACGGATGATCTGTCCCATCACTTCCCGGTTGCTCTCCCTCTCCGGATGCTGTTTTGCTTTTACTAAAACTGCACCAAGCAGTACAACAATCACCAGATTGATGATGCGTGAGATCACCGTGGCGGTAGCAACACCCGCTACCCCTTTGTGCAGTACAAACAGGAAAAATGCATTCAGGCAAAAATTAATAACATTTCCGGTAATGGATGCATACAACGGTTCCTTCGAAAACCCAAACGCTCGAAGATAACTCGAACAGATCGGAATCAGTGCATTTAAAATACAAAATCCGCCCACAATCTGCAGATAGGTTTTCGCCGGCTGCATCAGTGCATCTGCCACACCGACCCCAGAGAGAATGGTCCCTGCACCGAGTGATAAGAACAGAGACATTATTATGCCAAGCACTGCATTAAATGCCAGTCCAAGCTGTCTGGCCTGATATGCCACCCCCGGCCTGCCCGCCCCGATATTTTGTGTCATAACGGCTACCATTCCCGAAGAGATCACAGAAAACATGATGATAAAAATTCCGATATATGTATTTGCAGTTCCCACCGCCCCAACCGCCTGATCATTTACAGACGAAAGCATCAGGGTATCGACCATCCCCGAAAGCATATACAAAAGTGTTTCCAGACAAATGGGAATAAAAAGCTGCGTTAAATTTTTTCTCCTCTGTTCCATTTATGGTATCTCCTTTCTTTCGTATTCATTTTATGCCCTTTTTTCAAAAAATGCTTGCATTTTATCGTCTTATAATTGCATTATTTCTACTTTTCCATTATAATTTAGGAAACCGACAGAAGGAGGGACTTCATGTATCCGGAACTCAAGGAAAACCGTCCGCACGGCACAGACAATTACCCCTATACACAATATCACATGCACAATATTTTCCATGCTTTTCAGATTCCCGTACACTGGCACGATGAGCTTGAAGTTATTTACACGAAAAAAGGACCTTTAAACCTCCTGATTGACGGGAAAGAATATACTGCTGAGGACGGTTCGGTCTATTTTGTTGCTCCGGGGCAGCTTCATCTGATGGGATCGGCAGCCGGGGATGTCGACTACTACACCCTCCTGTTTCCTCTCGAATTTATTTCGTTTCAGTCGGATGATTCTTTGGAACGGGAACTTTTCTTTCCCCTGCGGAACCACACCCTCTCCTTTCCCTGTAAACTTCCAGAGGATCACGACACAGCAGCAAAGGCATCCGTTCTGCTTGATCAGATCATCAACGCCAACTCTGACCGTATTGCTGCGAACCAAAAAAACGGATACCAAAACCAGCTTGGCACCCGCATCCTGCTTCTGAAACTTGTGCTTCTCATTGCAGAACAGAATCTGTTTTATCCCAGCCATACCAAAAGCACCAGCAGCCTCCAGAAAGAGTTACTGTCTTATATTCAGCAAAATTACTGTTTTCGTATTTCCCTGCACGATCTCGCCGGACACTTCCATATGTCCGAAAAATATATCTCCCGGTATTTCCGGGAACATTTCCAGCTTACGCTCTCGCAGTATATCACGTACCTGCGGCTATCCCACGCAAAGCATCTGCTGGAAACCACAAGCCTCTCCATCACGGAGATTGCACTGCAGAGCGGCTTTCCAAATGTAAGCTATTTTATCCGGACATTTAAAAATACTTTTCATGTCCCGCCTCTGCAATACCGCAATTCAATCCGCTAGAGGATACGCTTCTTTCGCAAAAGAAGCAGGATAATCACACAAATGATCACCATAATTCCGATGATAATAGCAAATCCGTGCGCAGTATTGGCAAACGGGACCCAGTGCTCGTTGACATTCATACCGTAAATTCCGGAAATAACCGTAGGAATCGCCATAACCAGCGTGATGACTGTCAGCGATTTCATGATGGAATTCATCCGATTATCGATGACCGATGACAACAATTCTCTGGTACCGTTTATGATGTCACGGTAAATACTTGTCATCTCAATTGCCTGCTGGTTCTCTACGATTACATCCCCGAGCAGTTCCTTATCCTCCGGATACTGCTCCAGCCGCTTGTATCTTGTCAGGCGGTCAAGCACTACTCCGTTGGCACGAAGAGATGTCGCAAAGTAGACCAGTGTCGATTCCAGTTCATGCAGCGCAATCAGATCCACTTCCTCCGTATCATCCCCGACACGTTCCTCGATCTCCGTACGCATCTTGTCGATGATACGAAGATCACTCTGATAAAGCACTGCAATCCGGTACAGGATCTGATAGACAAAACGAAGCTTTTTTTTCGTGCTGAATTCCCGGACACGGTTATTCAAAAACGCCTGAAGAACCGGTGTATCCTCCGTACAGACTGTAACGATCTCACCCGATGTAATCAGAATACCAAGCGGTATGGTCGTATACGATTCTTTTTCATGACGGATCTCGATCGATGGGATATCGACCAGAATGAGAGTATAACCATCCTGTAGTTCGATACGGGAACTCTCCTCTTCATCGAGTGCGGCCAGCACATCTTCAACATCCATATCCAGAGCATCCGCGACCATCTGTCCCTCCGCGACACTGGGGTTTACCATCTGCACCCATACGCCATCCTGAATTGTCGGTTCTTCATGAATCTTTCGGTCATCTGTTCTGTAATATTTAACCACCGGATTCCCCTCCTTTCGTATCGTCTGTACGGAATTATTTACTGTAATGTATTATAGCACTCTGTATAACTTTCCTACCAGACTTTTATTGCGAATCATGGAAAGATTATTCAAAAACAGCACATCATTCACTTTCTTGTCCTGTGCAAGTTTACTGATACTTCCTGTCCAATAACGGTAATCCACGACATACACCGTCTGATAATGATCAACCAGAAATGGAATAAATGCATTTCCGAACGATTCTTTTACAACAATGCAGGAACTTCCATCCGACAGATCCTTGTTCTCAATTTCCGTGTATGGATTATCACTTGCAATAAACGTACTGTATTTCAGTCCCGCATTGTAATTCGAAACATCATAAATTACCGGCCAGTCATATTTTTTGCCATCCGATGCCGTCACATGGCATATGCTCTCAGCATTTGGGTAATATGCTGTCACAGTATCCGGATTCGCCTTCAGCTTTGCATCCGAAGTATCATTATAAAAAGATCCCAGAAATCCGTCAAAATCCTGTTTTTTACTATATGCATCCAGCGATTCCGGCGTAATCCCTTTTGCTTTACAGAATTCCGTATATGCGTAATAAGCACCAAGTGTCGTCCAATGATGATCCGTCCGAAAATATTCATACTCCGTCCGATGCTGCATAAGCACGTCATATACGTCCACGTTTTTTACATGTTTGTCCATTTTTGCCTGGATCTTCTGCATTGCGTCATGCTGATCGGAAGACGAGATTTTGTCTTTCAAATTATCCGGAAATGTAATTCCCGAACTGAGGGGAATGACAAGATCATACACATCCGATTTTCCGGCCAGAGTATCCGCTACCTTATTTACACTTTTTGCATAATTGTCTGCTACTTTGTCCAGATATGTGTATAACTCATATGCTGTATCATCCACTGTCACAACACTTTTGTAATCTTTCATTTTTCCATCCGAAGTGATGGACGGATATTTTGTTTCCTCTTCCGCTTCCTGCGTGACATCCTGTGTGGAATCCTGTGTGCTTTTCTGTGTTGTGGTCTCTGTTTCTGTCTTATCTATTCCTTCTTCCTGCCTGTTCCCGCAACCCGAAAACACCGTTACGGCAAGTATGGCAGCAAAGATTATTTTACTTACTCTCTTATAAACCATTTATCTTACCTCTTTTCCATTTTAAATTCTTCCGACCAGTTTATACAGATTCCGGTCTGAAATAAAATTTGTAATATTATAGAGAACGAGTACATCTGTAATCTGATGTTCTTTCATATATTCCTCTACATTTCCATTATAATACCGTAAGTCAATCATGGTAATCTGTCCATAGTTTTCTGTTGCAAACGGCACAAAGGTGTTTGCAAACGAATCCTTGATGACGAGCAGATTGCGATCCTGATGTCTGGCATGGTCTGATACAATCTGTACCGTTCCGTAATTATCTCCGAAAAAGTATTTATATTTATCCTTTTGACTCAGCTGCGCTGTATCGTAACAGCTGTCCGTCTGTTTCTTTTCATCAATTGTCAGACTGCAGTCACTTCCGTATGCCTTCTGCTTCGTATCTCCATACGTCCAGATACTGTCATATGCCGAATCCGCGTCCAGTATTTTGGAATACAGGCTTCCACGGAATTTTTTGGTCGCAACCTGTTTTTTCAGATCAGCCAGCGGCGTGCTCTCCATCCCGGTACTGTCACACCATGTTTCATAGGCAAGGTAAGCGCCCTCACTCGTCCAGTGATGATCCGTTTTGTAATAGATATAATCCTCATTATGGGAAAGTAGTTTTTCCCTCACATCTGTCACACGACAGTCCTTCATCTGTTTTTCAATTTGGTCAATATACTTTGCCTGATCAAACAGCCGTGCATGTGCCGGAAGTTTATCGGCCATTACCAGCCCGGATGACGGGACAAGCAGAAAAGATATCCGGTCCTTTTCTACATTTTCAGAAGCTTTTGCGAAAAAATCCTGCACCGCTTTCACATTGCGGGCAATCTGTTTTTCATCCACATCTTCCGGTGTGATTTTTTCAAAATCATAGCCGTCTTTTCCCACATAAGCCCCTCCGATATCTGTGTCTTTGCAGGCTTTCTGAATTCCGGTTTTTACCGTGATCCATCCATCGCGAAAACAGATCTGATCCCTGAGATAATTTTCAAGACCATCCTGAAATTTTCCACTCAATATATTGTCAACCGTCAGTCTGGGCGGTTCCGCCAGATATCTGTTTTCGTTCGGTGAGAACTCACGATCTTTCATCAGCAGGCTTCCACCGGATACCAGCGCAAGAAACGCAACAAAAATGACAATCATTGTCACACTGATTTTTTTCAATGATCTATGCCTCCTAAAAACGGAAATATAAAAACGGATTGTAACTGTCTCCTACCAGAAATGCAAAGGACACCAGCAAAAACACAACCATGAGAACCGGCTTTGCTATGGTCCATCCTTTCGACGTTGCAATCGCATCGTAAACGGTAGCATCCTTTCCCTGCTTTAATCTGCGCATCCAGACACGGTAATCAATAGATGCCGCGATCAATGCCACCAGAAGTACCGCATTACTTCCAAGGAAATATAAGAAATCAGAATCCGCAACTGCCACATGTCCGATTCCAAACATTGTCTTTAAATATTCTCCCAGCTGGTGAATATCCGTCTGTGCAAAAATTGTCCATCCAATAACCACGAGAAACATGCTGTAAATATGCCCGATCCAATTTGGAAGTTTATCCAGCCATTTAAGCAGGAACAACTTTTCAATCATGAGAAGCACACCATAATACACACCCCAGAGTACAAAGTTCCAGTTTGCCCCGTGCCACAGACCGGTCAGCATCCATACAACCATAATATTAAACAGCTGCCGTACCAGACCCTTACGGTTTCCCCCAAGCGGAATGTATACATACTCGCGGAACCAGGAACTCAGGGAAATATGCCAGCGTCTCCAGAATTCCGTAATTGTCTTTGACATATACGGGAAATTGAAGTTTTCCAGAAAATAAAATCCAAACATTCTGCCCAGTCCGATCGCCATATCCGAATACCCCGAAAAATCAAAATAAATCTGAAAACTGTATGCAATTGCACCAAGCCATGCAGTAGCCACCGACATGTGATTCAGCTGTGAAATGGAATTCCACAGACTTCCGATCTGATTTGCCAGAAGCACTTTCTTTGCCAGACCCACGGAAAAACGAAATGCTCCTTCGGAAAAATCTTCCAGCGTGACTTTTCTGTGCATGAGTTCTTTTTCCACCGTTTTATACTGCACAATCGGTCCTGCAATCAGCTGCGGAAACAGGGTTACATAGGTTGCAAATGTAAGGATGTTTTTCTGTGCTGCAACCTCCCCGCGATAAACATCAATCGTATAAGACATTGTCTGAAAGGTATAAAAAGAAATTCCAATCGGAAGTGCTATATGCAGCAGTGACAACCCTGCCCCTGTAATGGAATTGATACTCCCGATAACAAAATCCGTGTACTTAAAAAACCCGAGGATGGCAAGGTTTCCGCACAGATCAACGATCAGTGCGGCTTTTGCTTTCCCCGGACAGTTTTTGTTTTTAAAGTGCTCGATCAACCGCCCATTCGCATAATCAAATACAATCGAAAACAGCATGATTAATACATAGACCGGCTCTCCCCACGCATAAAAGACCAGACTGAAAACCAATAAAACAAGGTTTCTAAGCCTTGCCGGGCAGAGATAGTACAGCAATAATACGATCGGTAAAAACGCAAGTAAAAATACAAAACTACTAAAAACCATTTTATTTAAACGCCTTTTCTATAATTTCTTTTGCCTGATCCGAATCCCCGGACACACACAGAACCACATACTGATTTTTCTGCTCCAGCACCGCATTTCCAATCCGTTTTGTCTCTTCCGGCACATAATCCTGGAAAGAATCGGCCTGATCATCAAGATATTTCTGGACATCTTCCATGGTTTCTTTTGCCTGATTTGAATCTTTTGCGGTAAAAACACCTACCTCTTCTGCCGTAGAACCGCTTCCGGCATACATAACAGAATCAACATCTTCCGGTAAATCTACAAGCATTGAAATTTCATCCGCTGTCAGTTCCTTTAATGTATCATCATATTTAATCTCTGTTGCAAGCGATTTTGCAAGAGCCTGCGCATCAATTGTCTTTGCTTCCCCACCGCACCCTGCAAATAAAAGTACTCCTGCTGTCAGTACTGCCAGCAGTCCTGTCTTTTTCATCATCATATTTTCCGATCCTTTCTTTTTATACACCCTGATATTTCTCACTCTGTACACGAATCAGTTCTTCATCATCAAAATAATTGATTTTCATCGCCTGTTTTACTTCAGAAAGTGTCTGTGCTGCAACTTCACGCGCTGCATCACTTCCTTTTTTCAGAATTTCATATACTGCCGGAATGTCTTTCTCAAATTCTGCCCTTCGCGCACGAATCGGAGCCAGCTCTTCCTGAATGACGTTGTTCAGGAATTTTTTGATTTTTACATCTCCAAGACCGCCTCTGGTATAGTGTTCCTTTAATTCATCCAGATTATGATATTCCGGGAGATATTCTTCAAAATGCTCCGGTTTGCTGAAGGCATCCAGATAGGTAAATACACAGTTTCCTTCCAGATGTCCCGGATCAGAGATCTGAATATGTGTCGGATCCGTGTACATACTCATAATCTTTTTTTTGACATCACTTTCCGTATCTGAAAGATAAATACAGTTCCCCAGGGATTTGCTCATCTTCTGTTTTCCATCAATTCCCGGCAGACGCATACATGCCTCATTCTCCGGAAGCAGCACATCCGGCTCCACCAGCACCTCATCATAAATAGAATTGAATTTACGGACAATCTCCCTTGTCTGCTCAATCATTGGAAGCTGATCTTCTCCCGCTGGTACAACCGTTGCCTTAAAAGCAGTAATATCTGCTGCCTGACTGATCGGATATGTAAAAAATCCGACCGGAATACTGGTCTCAAAATTGCGCATTTTAATTTCTGACTTAACAGTCGGATTCCGCTGCAGCCTGGAAACAGTTACCAGATTGGCATAGAAAAAAGTAAGCTCTGTCAATTCGGAAATCTGTGACTGGACAAACAATGTGGATTTTGCTGGATCCAGCCCCGCAGACAAATAATCCAGTGCCACCTCAATGATATTCTGACGCACCTTCTCCGGATTATCAAAATTGTCGGTCAGCGCCTGTGCATCCGCAATCATAATAAAAATCTTATCAAACTCTCCCGAATTCTGTAATTCCACTCTTCTTCGCAGAGATCCTACATAGTGTCCCACATGCAGTCTTCCTGTCGGGCGATCTCCGGTTAATATAATTTTTGCCATCTCTATGCCTCCTGATTTTTTTCAGTTACTATATATTTTCGTGTTATTTTTCTAATTTCATTCATACACTGTCAACTGTAGCAAATCCACGTTGCAATGTCAACGGATGTTGTGTTAAAATAAGAATGAATTAAGATATTAAACTTCGTCAATTTAAGGAGGTTTGTTTTTATGAACGAGAAAATATATAAAGCAATGGGATCATCAGCCGTATCAAGCCTCGTGATCGGAATCTGTGTACTTGCCACAGGAATCGCCGCAGGGGTTCTTCTTATTATAAACGGGTCCCGCTTACTAAAGCATAAATCAAAAATTTTATTATAATACTTCAAATCCGGAGAATTTTTTCATTCTCCGGGTTTTTTACTCTTTATTGTCAACCTGTTCGCTCGTCATCGTTGACATTTCATTTTTTCCATGCTAAAGTGAATGCATATTGTTAATAATTACACACAAGGAAGGTATTTAGCAAATGCATACAACAAAAGAAAACGATCCGGTTCTCTCCCGCGAGGAGGCTCTTTCTATTTTAAACACTCCGGACGATCAGCTGGATGATCTGATCGCCCGTGCTGAAAAACTCCGGAGAAAATATAAAGGAAATCACGTCAGCATCCATATTCTGACCAATGCCCGCAGCGGCAACTGTTCCCAGGACTGCGCATACTGTGCACAATCCTGCCGTTCCACCGCAGATATTGAAAAATACAAATGGGTTTCCGATGAGAAACTGTACAAGGATAACGATTTTGTCAATGAACACCATTTAAGCCGCCACTGTATCGGCTTAAGCGGAATGAAATTTACAGATGAGGAAATTGAAGAACTTGCCGAACGCATCCGTGCCATGAAGAAAACCGGCACACATCTGTGCTGTTCCATTGGATTTTTAACGGAAAAACAGGCACGCATGCTCTACGATGCCGGTCTTGACCGTATCAACCACAACTTAAACAGCAGCCGCGCCTATTACAGCCATATCTGCTCCACCCACACCTTTGACCAGCGTGTTGAAAATATTCATATGCTGCAGAAGATTGGATTTGAAATCTGCAGTGGCGGAATTATCGGTATGGGCGAGAGCAAAGAAGATGTGGTAGATATGCTGATGGAACTGCGTGAGATCCAGCCGGAAGCACTGCCGATCAATTTTCTGCTTCCGATCAAGGGAACTCCGTTAGGCGATAAAGATATTTCCGGTCTGACCACAGAATACTGCATGAAAGTCCTCTGCCTTGCAAGACTGATGGTTCCACAGTCAGATATCCGCTGTGCCGCCGGCCGTGAGGTATATTTCAAAGGAGAAGAAAAAAAGCTTTTAAGTGTCGTCGATTCCATCTTCGCCTCCGGTTATCTGACCGCTGATGGACAGGGCATCCAGGATACCATCAAAACCATCGAGGATGCCGGCTTTACTTATGAGATTGAATCTGCATAAAGCTTTTAATCATGCGGAATATCATGAAAACGCCCCGCAAGTTCTTCTGTCCGCACAACATTAATAAAAGCATGGGGATCAATCTGACGGATAAGCGGAAGCAGCTCCCTTTTTGCCTCGGAATTAATGACGGAATAAATCAGGGTCTTTTGCTTTTCCTCATAACACCCGATTCCCTGGAATAACGTTGCATCATGGTTGGTCCGTTCCCGGATGGCACGATAGATTTCATTGGATTTATCAGAAATAATAAACATCGTTTCCTTCTGGTAACGCTTGTACAGTGCCTGAATGATCTGCGTGCTGCAGAACTGGTAAATAATCGAGTACAACGCAATCGACCAGCCGAACAGGGCACCTGCAACTACAAGCATGAGCACATTTCCTGCCAGAATATAATTCCATGCATCAATGCCCTTCTGCTGTGATAAAAAGATGCTGATAAAGTCGGTGCCACCCGTGGTGGTGCCGACATTTAAACACAGACTGATGGCAAATCCATTGATCAGTCCACCAAACACACTGATCAGCAGCACATCCTTTGTAAACACATACGCCGGAAGCATATCTGTAAAAATACTCGTCAGTACAATAACAATAATAGAATACAGAGTAAATTTTTTCCCGATAAATTTATATGCAATGTAAGTAGGAACCAGATTCAGTCCGATGTTAAACACCGAAAACGGTATACTGACATGGATAAAATCGAACCCGATCTGCTGCAGTAAAAGTGACAATCCGGAAAATCCTCCCGGAAACAGGCCTGCCGTTTTGGCAAAACAGCGCAGATTCCACGCATACAAAAGTGAAGCAAAAAACACAATAAACAGGCGGAATACCTGATAAAATTTCGGGTGTTTATATTCAAGTGACTGAAACATCCTTTTCTCCCTCTTTCTCATTTTTTTGCATTGTAACATATTCCGACAAAAAAAGACAGACCTTTACGGCCTGCCTACCATCTGCCCCATTGGGTAATATTTTTCATCTCCAGTTGCCCACTGAATTCCAAGTTCTGCCTTTCCATTCCTATCAAATCCATAGAATATATAACCGGTAATCATTTCCACATGATAGATCCCCTTATATCTTCCGTTTTTCTGTCCGGTTTCAAACATCACATCCCCTGGATTCAATTTCATATTTTGTATATTTGCCTGACTCAGACCTCCGCTGACAAGTTTCTTATGCTGTGCACACCATTTTCCCATATCCGCTGCAACCGGTGCATAATATGCCATTCCAAAATTTACACCATTCTTATGATAAGATTTCCACACCAGAGAACTGCAGTCGTAAAATTTTTCCTGCATACGCTTTGGCTGGCTGGTTTTATCAATTGTTACATTAGACAAATCCAGAACCATATCCGTTGGACTATCATCACTGTCGTACCAATCATCATTATCACAATATTATAACCATCTTCTGCTTTCACTTCTGCCACCGGTACGCAGATACAGGCACCTGCCATAAGTACTGCTGCAAGCAGACAATAAAACCTTTTTTTCATAAAACCATGCTCCTCTTTTGTATGTAATCTTCAATAAAATTATCGTACCACTACAGAGGTAATAAAATCAACTATCCAATTTTATCCTTCCATCATTTCCAGATACTGCCCCTTATCAATATGCATCATGGAAATCCGGTTTTTAAACCGACGGAATCCATATACACAGTCCACATTCCGGATCAGAGACTGCAAACGCTCATCCGGCACACAGACAATCAGCTGCAGATCCATCTTTCTGGCATATTTCAGACAGACTGCGCTCCGCTCCTGATCCATTTTGGAAAACGCCTCATCCAGCAGTACCAGCTTAATTTTGGAATCCCGCTTACTCTGCTGCATATACAGCATGGCAAATCCAGCAAGCAGTGCTACATACTTTGGATTTTGTCCCTCACCACCGGAATCCCTGCCCGCCATATCATCGACAAAGTTTTCCCGGATCACATTTCCATGTTCATCGGTTACCTGTTCAAACATGCTGAATGACAGATAATTTCTGTAGTCTGCGTACTGTTCCATTTCTTTGCGCTTCTGTGCCCGCAAATGCTCATCCTCGTCTTTTGGTGGCATAAACTTGTCGGTCAGAAGTTTGATCTTCTGCTCATATTTCTGATAAAATGCATCTTCTCCGAAACTGATCTGACCGTCAATTCCGGCATTGTCCAGATTCTTGCTGTCGAGTTCCTCTGCCATAAGCATATCAAAGAACTGTCCGTTTTCATTTTTGGCCGGTTCAATTTTAATCTGATACGTGCTGTCTGAGAAATTGGTTTCCCGCAGCAGGCGGTTGATCTCATATGCGTGCCGTTTGGCTGCTTTGATATCTCCGTGAATTGTTGCAATGACATTCTCCCGGAGACTCTTATAGATGGATGCACACTTTTTTTCAAATTCTTCTTCGTAGGCCGGTTCAAAATCAGTCAGATATTTTTCAAGCAGTTTTTCGTAGGCCTCGTTGGAAGTTTCCGCTCCATTAAAAGAACCTGCCGGATACGCAAAAATATATCGATTTCGCGCTGCCCGCAGCGTTTCTGCCTGTGCCTGTTCTTTTTCTTCTAAATCTGCGACCTGCGCTTTCTTCCTGTTTATAACCGCCTGTCCGGATTGTTTCTTTAACAGTTCCCAGACTTCCTGCTCTAACGCTTCATTCGGGACGTATCCCTGTAATTTTTCTTCAAGCTGCTGCCTGCGGCTTTCGTTCTCTCCGGAAAGTTCTCCTATGCGGCTGCCTAAGCGTGCAAGCTCTCCCTGTGTCTGATCAAGCTCCTCCTGGACCATTTTCACCTGCTTTTGCAAAGACTGTTCCTTTTCTTCCAGTTCTTTGTACGCCCCCTCGCGCAGCGAACGGATGGTTTCTTCCAGTTCCATCTTCTTTTTGTTTACTCTTGCAAGTTCCTCCCCTGCCCGCGACAGCTTTACATAATGAGATGGCTCATCTTTCAGACATTCAAAATCTCTTGCCTCTTTTAGTCTGCGCAATAGATCATCCAGCTGCATCTCCTGCCGGCTTAACTCCTCAACATCTTTTTCATATTCTGCAAGACGCGCTTTGGAAACCCGTCGCCCAATACACGCCCGCGTCGTATAATCTTTTTTCTTCAGATGCCGGAAAATAAAATTGCTGTACGAATAACAGTCCGGCGTCACTCCATCTCTTACCTGTTCCAGTTCTTCCACCGACCGGCACTTGATGATATGTCCCAGATATCGCTTGAGACATACATCCACATAAGCCTCTTGCGTTTTTACCGCTTCATACAATGACCCTTCCATACAATCAGGCTTACTGTCTGCAATCGCTTTGGAATTAATCAAATCAACATTTTCATATTGCTTCATATTGCGAAACAGGACTGCTGCCTCATGTGCATACTGCGGCTCTGTAATCAGGGAATGTTTCAGCCTTCCCATGCGACCTTCAATCGCATTCTTCCATTCTTCCTCCTGCACATCGAAAAGATCTGCAAAAATCTGTACTTTCACCGTCTGCCCATAGCGGTCACTTAATTGCTGGGATAGTGCACTTCTTGCTGACCGCAAATTCTCATCATATGGTTTGCGGTCATGTTTCATATCATCTACCAGCCGCTTTTTTTCTTTTAGCTGTTTTCCGATCTCACGTCTCTGATCTCTGTAATCCTCCACTTCATCCTCGATATTTTGCTTGGCCGATTCAATTTTCAGATGCAGATTCTGGCACAGTTCTTCTGTCACCCTTCCCTGGTTTAATTCAGCAATCATGTTGAGTACCGGATTGCTGATATAATCCGTGATCACATCGTCTTCTTCCCAGTTTTTCATTCCCTGAAGGATCTTTTGCCACTGTCTGGTATTATCTGCCAGCATCCTGCTGCGCTCATCTAATTCCTCGTACTGCTGCTGTTTTCCCCCTAAATCGCTGGCTTTTAAATCGGCACTGACCTGTATCAATTTCTGCTGTGCTTCCTCCCGCGAGGCAGAAAGTTCCTGCACTTTTTTCTTGCATTGTTCCTGTTTTTCTGCAAGATTCCTTTTGTCGTCTTCTGCTGCCTGAATCCTTGCCCGCAAATCTTCAATACCGATGCAGCGTATCATGGCTTCTGCCCGGACGATATCCGTCTGCAGACGCACCAGTTCCTTTCCTGATGCCTGAATTTCAGATAACAGCTCAATCCGCTTCCGCAGATCTTCTATTTTTTCTTTGATCTGGCGGTAAGAATCCAGCTGTTCACTAATCGTGGCAATGGTATTGGAAGTGTTCTTTGGAAACATATAATCACGAATAAACTGTCCCGTTCCATTGGTCATTTTCAGGGCAATTGCACTTTTTTCCATCGTGATAAAACGGTTCTGATCAATATACCCGAGAATCACATCATACAGAGTTCCCAGATATGCCTCTTTGGAACCATAAATGCGGTTGACTTCTCCCTTTCCGCGGTTGTCATCGGATTTTGTTCTGGCACTGACCAGCTTTTTGATCTCCTGATTGGAATAGCAGACGCCCTGTTCCGTCAGATATTCAGACTCCGGCATTTTCCCGGAGTGACTGAAATACACAAATTTTTTAATCTCAGAATCTGATTTTCTTACTTCAAACGCAATTCCAATACAGGTTGTAATATGGGTTCCGGTATCTTCAATTTCCAGAGCAATGACGGAACAGAAATCACAGTCTTTACGATTGGCAGATCCGTCTTTTTGTTCTCCGCGCAGATAACTTAACACACTTCTGCGATTTTTTGCATCATCCGCTGCTTTATTCAGAAAACTCGGTGAGAAACTTCCATACAAAATGACCTGGATGGCATCCATCACTGTCGATTTTCCAGATCCGCTTTTTCCACTGAACAAATTCACATATTCATGAAACTCCAGTACCTTATGATCAATGCCTCCCCAGTTGTTAAGGCACATCCTTGTAAAAACTTTTTTTGCCTGACTCAATTTATTCACTCCTCATTTCGTCTTGTGTTTCCCACTGATCCTGCGTCTTTTCCGAATACTCTGCTTCCTTTTGTTCTTCCGTTTCCCCGGTTTCTCCTTTGAACATTTCGACCAGCTCATTGATATCTGCCGCTGAACAGAAAATATTAATGGTACTGTAAATATAAATCGGGGAATCGTCTTCGAGATTTCCAATGGCACTTGGCAGTTCGATCATCTGGTGTGTTTTCATCAGAATCAATGCCTCCTGCCACTCCTGAGCGGTCAGTCTGCGCGTAATCAGGTTTGTTTCCTTTCCATATCTTCGGATCTCCGCAAGACTGGTTGTCGTGGCATGTAGTCCTTCTCCCATAATTTTATCCCGATAAATCAATTTCATAAGGATCACCAGTTTCGTTGTTAAAAGTGTCATACGCTCCGTCAGCACGCCATCTCCTGTAATCCGGAAAATATGTTCCTGCGGATCATGAACCAGTTCACAGTCAAGCACCTGCAGATAATCTGCAATAAATTCCCGATTTCTCGCACATACCTGATAGTGAGGATTATCCTTCTGGATCAGAGTAACCGGATCACACTTTGTCTGCAAAATACAGGTCTGGCGAAACAGATCCTGTATGGTTTTTCTAATATTTTCCGCCTCACTCTGCGAGATATTTTCCATGTATTCTAACATTTATTTTTTCTCTCCTTTTTTTGCGTCAATCACCAGTTTTGAAAAAACAAATCCATATTCTCCTTTTAATTCTCCATCAATATGCACCGTTTCCTCCTGTTTCGTATCATCCGTTTCCTCCTGCCACAAAAACAGCAGTTTTTCCAGATCTTCTACGGACTGAATCGTCTGTTCATCCGTGACAAATCTGCCGTCCACGATATTTTTCTGCCTGAATTCCTGCAACTGTTTTTTCGTATAAAGCGGCTTTGGTACAAAATCGGTCATCTGAGTCTCCTCGTTGTGCTTTTCCATCGCAATCGGGTGAAATCCTGCATCCTCCGCATTTTTCCGGTTGTAAAAACTTCTATCGGTTATATTCTTAAACTGTGTTCCCACTCTGATCCGGTCACGCATTTGTTCTAACACCTGTGGGCTGTTTGCATGATGATCCAACAAATTAATTAACTTTACAATATGATCTTCATCCGAAGAGCCTTCCTGCAGAATATAATGGATTCGTGCCAGTGCACGCTTGGCAAAGACAGTTTTCTGTTCGATCAGCTTGTTATATTTTTTTTCGATCAGATCAAATTCCCGCTCCACCTGATACACAAGCTGACTGGCACTTTCACAATATTCCAGACGATACTGGTTTCTTTTGCTGGTAACAGTTCCCTCCACAAGTCCGGTACGCTCTTTTACAAGCTGTTCCCTTTTTTGGTCATTTTCGCGAAGAATCTGGCTGACCAGTTCTTTAACTGCTTCCTTATAACGGTAAAAGCTGTCTGTTGTCGTAAGAATTGCATATTTTTTACTGTCACTGTTGTTAATTTCCTCTACCAGAACTTTCTGAATTCCAATAAAATTTTTTTTCTGCGACAATTCCTCAAAATAGGAACGCATTCCATCCTGCATATTGGAAAGAAGCTGCCCCAGCCGTCTGGACGTCTGGAGTGCGTTTTTTAAAATATCATTATTTTTTTCTGTATCCGAATGATACGTAAACAAAGCACTGTAAATCGAAAGGATACTTTCCCTCTCCCGGCTGTCATCTTCTGTCTGAAGCTTCTGAAACAATTCCGTAAACAGCTGGCTGTATTCCGGGAAAGAAATAATATACGTATTTAACTTTTCATCAAAATCGCTTTTTAACCATCCCCACCGAATCAAGGTATTCAATATGCCAGACGGCGAATCTTCCGGAAATAAGGTATCCGGCTCGTCCTCTTCTTCTATTTCCTCATCCTCCCAGATAATCCTTGCCTTTGCAATTGTATCTGCAATAATCACACGGCATTCCTCTATCGTCAATCCAAGTGCTGTATACACTTCATTATTTTCCTCATAAATTGCCACAAGAAACTGCATATATGCATCACGGTTTTTCGTGCGAAATAGTTTATAAAATTCCTTTGGAATTTTCTTTTTTAAAATCATGAATGAATTTCCTCTTTATTTTCTACAACAGCCGTTCCTGTTCTATCGTCAGACCTGACTTAAGTATTGCTTCCTTTAATGGTTCCAGTAGTCCTGCATTTTTCCTTATCAGCTTATTTCTGGTATCTTCCTTTAATAAAATACCTGCATCCTCCCTGACTGCTAATTCAAAATCCTCCTGACTCATTTTGTATGGAAGAAGTTTTGGGAATACCTGCGCCTTAATAAACTGGAAAATACAGATTCCTCCATAATCCAGATCTCCCCAATGATAAAATTCACATTCCTCAGAAACCAGATCACAAATCGTCTTCAAAAACCGAACTTCCTTTGGAGAGAAAAAACCATGACAAAATATATAAAGAGTATCTTTTCTATAAGACATGTCCTCATAGTTTGCTTTATTTTCAATTGTCATGATTCTTTTGCAACCTGACAGGGCATACGCCCTTGCATGTTCCATTGTCTGTGTATTTATAATCGTTCCATAAATCTGTGATGAAGAATCAATTACTTTTTCATCATTTATAATATACTGCAGTGTGCCTTTCCACTCAAGCGTCTGCGCATAAGAATGAATATTATGCGCATCCAGCAGTTCATCATCACTCATTTCCTCTATATAAAATGGGGATTTTTCTTTTAAAACAGACAGTATTCTATCCTCATAATTTTTTTGGAAACATTTGGAATTGTGAAGGACACGCGCACTGAACACCCGTTTCCAGACGTGTTCCTTTTGATGTGCAACTGCATCTATACATACAAAAAAGGTTTCATCTTCCAGTTCTTTCTGCTCTTTGCCTCTGTTCAACAGATCCAATAAATCATCATAGTAGGAGCACAACCATGCACAATCCTGTCCTTTTCTCCGCCATTTTTCCACACGGGCAATGAGACGAAGCTGCCTTTCCCTTGGATCTTCGATTTGTTCCCTTTCACACAATTCCGGAATAATCGCAACATCATAATCAATTTTCTTAATACTTGTTTTTACATCTTTCCAATCGGGCTTAAACTTCCCCATCTTTCCCGCATTTGTCTCATTTTCAAGAATATTTGCCTGATCCAAAAGCTGTTTTCTTCCACCCACTATTTCCATAACATCCGCATCGATATACGGATGTTTCCATCCACTGAGCATCCCCGCCCTGTAATGATCGGTATTGGTTTTATCAATGATCCAACGGGCTAAAGTTTTATGTTCCTGCTCTTTTTTTCTGCCCACGTGGTCTCTCCTTTATTCCTATGATTTCATCCACAGGAAGTGCCGCGTAAAAAGCTGATGCATATCTGCCAAAAACGTAGACATAACACTTCCTGAACCTTTTACCTCTTCTTCCGTTGCTTCCTGCTGTAATGCTGCGATTGCTGTTTCCATTTTTTCATTTCTTTATCTTCATATATTTAGTATAACGAAAAATTTTCCGAATTGCACCTATTATTTAAACATTTCGCATGAATCATCACCGACAAAAAGAGAACAGTGCCCCGATTTATCATCTGACACTGTTCTCTTTCTTTTGGTTTTATCCCTGTTCTCCGGATTCCGGTACATCTGTACTTACCGGTTTTGTACTATTCTGCGGCTCTACTTTTGCCATCGTAACCTTTGTTCCGTCATCCTTTACTACAAAGTTCACGGAATCAAGTCCCGATACATTCACATTGCGGTTTACCTTCGCATCGTAAGACTCTGCGTTGATAATATCTGCCAGATCAATTCCGGTTGCTTCTTTCATGCTCTCAAAGACTTTTGCCATGACCACCGGCACATTTCCGGCAATCTGATCCACCCCATTGCTGCCAGATCCGGCTCCGCATTTTCTTTGACAAGGTTGGCAAATTTCTGACGGTCGGAAACCATTTCCTCCAGCCGCATCTTACCAACAATCTCACGCACATTACCTTCAAGCACTTCACGTGCCACACTTGCTATGTACTCTGTATTTTTATTCAGAAAGTTCTCTGCTGCCAGACGCAGTTTCTCCGGATCATTACTGATCTTGACATTGACCGTGGCATCCACATTGATATTGATGTAATCCGCTGTCGGTACGGCGTTACTCGTCTTGACATCAATCGGAATCAGACGCAGATTCAGTTTATCCAGACGCTCAAAAAACGGAATCCTTATACTTGCCTTTCCAATGACAACTTTTGATTTCTTTTTCACACCGGAAATAATGTATGCCATAAATTGTCATATTATTTTCTTATGATGTTTTCCTTAACTTAACCTTAAAACATAGACACTTGAAATTCTTTCCTGTTAAATCCATGAAAAATATTATAAAATAATTTGGAAAAGTTTGTAACGAAACCATCTTTTCGCCGTCTAATCTGTGTAAAAAGGAGGTGACCGGTTCTGAATTATGAAAAATTGTACAATTCCTATTACCTGCAGGTTTACTCTTACGTGATGACAATCGTCAAAAATCAGTCCCTGGCGGAAGAAATCACACAAAATACGTTTTATAAAGCGCTGACTGCCCGACACGGCTATGAAGGGAAATCCCGTGAATTCACATGGCTGTGCAGCATAGCCAAAAACCTTGCAGTTGATGAATGCCGCAAAAATCAAAAATATGCCTGTTTCGATGCATCTGCTGCGGAAACATCCGATGATATTGCAAACCATATTGCGGATCAGGACTCTGCGCTGCAGATTCATCTCGTACTTCATGAACTTCAGGAACCTTATAAAGAAGTCTTTCAGCTAAGAGTTTTCGGAGAATTATCCTTTTCACAAATCGGAATAATCTTCGGGAAAACAGAAAACTGGGCGAGAGTTACTTATCACAGGGCAAGATTAAAAATTAAAGAAAGGATGGACCACCATGAATCATAATCCAAACGAATGTGACATTGTGCAGGATCTCCTGCCATTATATTACGACCATGCATGCAGTCCTGCCAGCTGTGAACTGGTCAGACAGCATCTTGCTGACTGCGCTGACTGCGAAAAAATTTACGAAGATTTAGCCAATCATACCATTGACAACGTAATTGAAACTGAATCCCGCGAAATTCTGGAACGGCATGCCAAAAAAGAACGGAACCTGGCATACAAAGCCGGTATAGTCATTGCCGCCCTGCTGCTTGTTCCGATCCTTATTACCTTTATTGTATCCATGGCCGGCGGCAGCGGACTCGGCGTATTCTCTGTCGTAACCGCTTCCATGATGCTTGTCGCAGCACTCACTGTTGTTCCGCTTATTTCTTCCCAGAAACGGCTAATGAAATGCATTTTATGTGGTGTCGGTGCCCTGCTGCTAATTTTATTTTTTGTAAATGCCATGAATGGCGGAGGAGAATTTTTCTTCTGGTCCGTTCCGACTGTATTCGGACTTTCCGTTGTATTTTTCCCTCTGGTGATACGCGAAATGACATTACCGCCTGTATTATCCGATAAAAAAGCCCTTATTATCATGATCTGGGATACGCTTTGGCTCTACCTGACCATATTTACCGTATCTTACCGTTCCGGATCAGGCAGTCTGAAAACCGGATGCATTGTGGCAACAGTTCTGATGATCGGTGTATGGCTCTTTTTCCTCATAATTCGCTATCTTCCGGTCAATGGTTTTATCAAAGGCGGTCTGTGTACACTTCTTTGCAGTATATGGATTACCTTCTCCAATGATGTTTGCAGTTATCTTCTGTATGATACCAGACAGCTTACCATCCGCCATGCGAATTTTTCCACCTGGACGACAGATCTCAACGTAAATGCCAACGTGTATGTCATCCTTCTTGTCGCCGGAATTCTCATCAGTGCTTTACTGATCGGAATCGGGATTGTAAAAAAGAAAAAATAATTCCAACAAAGTCCATCGGATGACCAGGCTGCGTTTGCCCGACCTGTAGACGGCAATATTGCAGCCTCTATTCCGAAAAGCTTCCATTGATTCTTATTGTATTTTCCATCCGGCGCTCTGCATCTGAAGATTTGTCATATGCCGGTAGATTCCGTTGGTGCTCATTAACTCCTCCGGTGTTCCTTCTTCCGCGACTTTTTTCTACAAATTCTTGTGTATTCATCCGAAATATTACTATTTGCCTTTTTAAAAAAATCAAATAAATCATGTGTCGAAGTGCTCATGTTCATTCCCCACCATTCTTTATATGCCTATTTTAACCGTTTCACATATTCATAAATCCGTTTCAGCATTCCGTCTTTATCTTCTCCTAATTCTCCACGGATTTTGTCACCAAATCCCATATACGTATTGAATCCAAGCATATATACAGCCATTGCCATAGACAGCTCTCCGTTTTCATCACCATACAATGATGCCACTTTTCTCAATTCATCAATAACCGTATCGTGTGGTACTTCAACACCGCCTTCTTCATTTACAACAGAATTGATTACCTCCGGCAATGCCATACACATCTTGTAAAATGCATCTTCTTCACCAGTGAGAATTGCATAAAACTGATCCATGCTCACACGGCGAATCAACCTATGCTGTACATTTTTCCCATCAACTTTTGTTGACCATTTTATATTCTGTGATTTCTTTGCAATTGCTTCAACCAACAGACACGCACAATCATCATCTTCCAAAATCTGTCCCTGCATCTTTATATATGTTTTTGCAGAAGATGCAGAATTCATAGTATTGTGTTTGTTTTTCATTTCTACATATATTGTATGTACAATATCTCCATCTGGCATTTGTATTCCATCGGGATTTCTGTAAATAACATCCCAGCCTGCCTGCGGGACTTCGCATCCTTTGAAATAAGAAAAAATATTCTGGTGAAAATATCCTATATCATTATTATTAGACTTATCTCTCTGCCGGAAAATTTCATTATTTACAATTTCTTCCCAGCTTGTACGATACACCGATTTATCAAAAATCAGCTTGATCGGATCAATCAGGTTACTATTGAACCGCTTCAAATCATACGATTCCAGTTTTTCTCCATATTTCATAATCGTTGCACGCACATGCTTCTTAAAATCTTCTTCTGATATAAAATCTAAATTCCACGCCATTTATTTTATCCCCTCTAATGATTTATGTATCTCCAACCCAATTTCATATGCTAAGTTGACAGGAACCGCATTTCCAACCTGTTTATACTGAGATTGAACACTTCCACAAAACTGCCATTCATCTGGAAATGTTTGACATCTTGCATTCTCACGTACTGTAAACGGTCTTGCTTCCAATGGATGGCATCTTTCTGTTTGCTTCTGAGACGGTGAAGTCAATACCGTCAATGATGGTTCATCCAGACTCATTCTCCTAAGAATTCCTGTTCTTCCACCTTCCATATCCCAACAACTTTTCATATATGCTTTTGCAATCTCTGGATCGATATCTCTCCAATATCCTCCAGGTGGAACTAATTCAAATATTTTTCTTTTATTTTCCCCGTATGGCACTCCTGGTCCTTCTGGGCAATCCAATAAAACATCTCTCAAAACAGGCTTATAATCATGTTCTTTAGGAAATGAGAATGAAACTTTTCCCACTAAATCATTCCTAATTCCAACAGTAATTAGCCTCTCTCTTTTCTGCGGCACACCAAAATCCCACGCATTTAAAACTTTTTTCTGAATGGTATATCCCGCCTGTTCAAAAATATTGGTTATCGTTGCATATGTTCTTCCCTTATCATGAGTCAGCAATCCTCGCACATTTTCAAATAAAAACATCTTTGGCTGTAATTTCTGTAAAAAAGTTGCATAGTGATAAAAAAGTGTTCCTCTCGCATCTTCAAGTCCTAATCTTTTTCCAGCATAGGAAAAAGCCTGACACGGTGCCCCTCCCGATAATAAATCCAGGTCTCCTTTTTTTATGCCAAAATAATCTTCCAAATCTAAACAAGATATATTAGCTATATCATCATGAATAACTCTCCAGTTCGGCCTATTGGTTTTCAAAGATTCTGCAGCATCTTTATCAAACTCTATTAGTCCCAATGGTTCAAATCCAGCTTTTTCTATCCCTAAAGCCAAACCGCCAGCTCCAGCAAACAGTTCTATGGTTGTAAATGCATCACTATCGATTTGTATTGGTTCGTCTTTTTGTATCTCTACAACATCTTCTATCTTGCAATTTAATGTAAAACATATTTTTTCTATTGATTCAAATGAAACTGGCTCATTCTTTCCTAATCGAGCTAACACATTAAAACTTATTCCTGACGCTTCCTTCAATTCTGTGCGGTTCATTTTTTTATCTATCAGTAATTTCCATAATTTGTCATAACAAATCGCCATTAAAATTCCTCCAAAATCAAAAATAGTACAACTCATATTTTATCATATACCACAATTAGCAACAAGCAATTTTCTCACCATATCGTTAGATTTCCTCTTGCATGTTTCTTAACCCGTTTGCTATTTATCCTGTTTTTTGATAATATATTCTCAGCAGTTCAGGCAGAAAGAAGGTACCTATATGTCGCGTGATTCCGCTACTGTTTCAAACAATATGCGTAAGATCCACAGTAAAGATACTTCCATAGAGCTATTGCTCCGAAAAGCTCTATGGCACAAAGGTTATCGCTATCGTAAAAATTATAAGGCTCTCCCTGGTTCTCCTGACATTGTTCTTACCAAATATAAAATTGCTATTTTTTGCGATAGTGAATTTTTTCACGGAAAGGATTGGGAGATTCTCAAACTCCGACTTGAAAATGGGAAAAATCCAGACTTTTGGATCAAAAAAATCGAACGAAACCGTAATCGTGATTATGAAAATGATAAAAAGCTTCTATTTCTAGGCTATACTGTCCTTCACTTCTGGGGACAAGACATTTCCAAACATACAGATGAATGTTTACAAACCATTGAAGAAGCCATTTGGGATACAAAATTTTCTGATACAGCCACTGACTATGATATATCCGAAGAATAGATCCAACTTATGCAAAGCCAAAGTTTCCCTACAGAAATTAAAATGTCCGTTTTCTCCGTATTGATCCCGGTTGTCACACGAGCCACGGTGTAATCTTCCATTCATGCTTTCTTTACCTCTGCATAATTTCTAAATGTCGTTACTCTTGTCTTTTCTTCTTCTAGACGCTCGGTCAGTACAACCACTTTATTGCCTTGGTAGATAATCCAACTGCACACACTGCTCTGCAGCTTCTGTTTTATTCCGGTATGTAGTTTGGTGAATTGCTCGCGCTCACACCTTCTAATATCAATTTTACGTCCAATACCATAACATATCCGCATAACTCTTTCCAAAAAGTGGCATTCTGTCCCCACAAAAAGACAACCAACGGTATAAGAACCATAACAATGCCGGATGCTATCATGAAAGAGCTGCAATGGTACCAAAAAAGGGCTCCCAATAATGGGAACCCTTAATTTTAAGCAATTTATAATTACTCGATGATTGTAGCAACACGACCAGATCCTACTGTACGTCCACCCTCACGTTATTTGAATACCGTGTTTCTGCATATTTTCTATGCTTTTGGATGGCAAAATCCGCATAAAACTGCTGTTTTTGCATACTGTATTTTTATTTGCTTAAGTTCTTGGCACCGTTTTGGCACCGTAGGTACTTCATCTTCCTTTACTACTATAAACTTGAATTATCGTAGTGCATCTACTAACCGCCCCAGACCACTTTGGATATTTGCTCCTGCACCCTCGATAGCACCCGCTATAATGATTGCGGCAACTATAATTGCAATCGCAATAATAATTTTACCTATTAGATGTTGATATTCTTTCATAGTTATGTCTCCTTTCAAATTCTAAGTTGATCTAATTCTCTTTTTTTATTATATCATTTCATTGTTCCTTTTTCTATACAATTTTCAAAAGGGCAGTCCGAAGACCGCCCTATCAATTACGCATACACTATATCTTTCAACACAACTTCTTCCGCACAATGCCAGATATTGTTCATAATGCCAACCCACTGCATTTGATTCTCTGACTTCAACTGCTCTTTCAATCCCTGCTTTACTTTCATCTGCTCTACCAGCCGTTCTATCATCCGATAACATTCCTCGTCTGTCTGGTGCAGATATTCATTTAATTTCCCACTTAACAGCAATTCCAGATACAATGCTCTGTGGTTCTCTTTCAGATACTCTGCTCTCATTCTTCCGTATCTGCCAATTTCATAATGCGTTCCCTCCGGGAGCCTGAGATCTGGATAATACAGACCATCCTCTCCCAAAGTGTAACGGATTCCGTTTTCTCCAATGATGTGCTTTCTCAACACTTCTGTTTCTTTGATTTTATCCGTCATATCCATCTATCTCCTTATCTGCTCACTCTGTTCTGGCAGCTTCTCTGCAATCGCTTCTGCTCTGCCTGTAACCGTTCCGCTTCTTTCACATTGTCAATAATATCCTGTATTTTGTCAGCCCCGACATACTGTTTCACTCGTTCCAAATCCTCCGCTTTCTCCTGCAAATGCTCCATTGTGCTATTCTGCTCCTTGATTTTATTCTTGTACCATGCAATATCCTCTCCCTGCTGATTTACCTTTGCAGTCAGCTTCTTAACCTGCTCCATTAGACCGACACACTTGATTGTCAGGTTTTTTACAAGTTCCTTTAACCTTGTAATCAATGGCAATGCCACCTTTTCACGATAAACTTTTGCCGACTGCACCACTCCCGGCTCTGGAAGCTGCCATTGTCTGTCCTCATCATAGGCTCTCACATTACGCTCCAGAGCGACCTTAGAACCTGCCATAGCCTCCAGTTCGTTTTTAAGCTTCTGCTGTTGCTTTTCTAATTCCCGGTTGCTGGACAACCGCCTTTTCTTTTCCTGCTCCAAATCCTCATTCTCGGTAATCAGCAGATTATTTTTTGCAGATAAACTGTTATAGCTCTGCTTCGTGGCTATATACGCTTCTTCCAGCTCTGCATTATCTGCCTTGATTTCCTCATTCCGCTTTTGAAACTTATCACCCATCTCTGTCAGTTCTTCCGCACGAGCAAGCTGACTGTCTACCATTTTACTTACTGTCTGTAATGCTCGTTCCGATTGTGCAAGCTGACTGTCAAGCTCCGCAACCTCCTTTGCCCTCTCCTGCTTCTCATAATCCAACACCGAAAGATGTTTATTGTGCGTACCCTTCTGCAACCATTCGACACCATACCGCTCCATGACTGCCGCAAGTTCCTTTTTCTCCGATTCTATCCACTGATTCCATTCCGTTGCTCCTCTGGTGCCGCCTTCAAATCCCTGCTCCGCCAATGCCCCTTTCAGTGAAACCCTTGTATCAAGTCCCCGCTTACTCCCGGTAATAACCGGAACAAAATCAATATGAATGTGCGGTGTTTCCTCATCCATGTGCAGATGTGCCGAGAATACATGAAGATTCGGATTCCTGCTTTGAAAGTCTGTCATGAAGTCAATAAGTATCTGCTTTGCCAACTGCCCCTCCTCACTCCGTGCATTCATGTCATCTCTGTTACCTATCTGGAAAATCACTTCATAAAACAGCTTTTCCTGCTTCCCCTGCCGGATTTTCTCATAATAGTTTTCAATCTTCCGGTCACTGCGTTTCTGCTTCGCATTGTACCGTTCCAGAGCTTCATCAAACAATTCGTGATACACTGCCTTTATATCCTCGTGACAAAATTCCACATTGTCCCGGCTTCTTTCTTTATCTACATTCTTTGCAGAAAATGCTCTTGTATTGTGATTTACAGAGCCTTTCCCCACCATTCCGCTAATCGTTCTCTCCAATAAAACCACCTCTCATCTCTTTTTATCTGTATCTTTTAGTGCCGATAGGCACAGGCTTTGTTACTTTCGTCGAAAGTAACGCAAAAGCACTTTTGACAGCTTCGCCATCAAAAATGCAACCCGATAAATCGGGTTTTGCGTCCTGCCGGAAGCTTTTTCTGCCTGCGGCAGTTGTGCCTGTTCCGGTCACATTGTCATCACTACCACCGTACCATTTTTCCTTAACCATATCATACGGGTGCGTGCCACGCTCCCGTTTTATTCGTCTAAGGAAATTACCATCGGAAGCTGTCCGGCACACCACGCTTGTCTAGATATTCCCTACGTGCCTTTTCCTTTTCTTCCTCTGTCGGTGCAGTTTTATACTGCGTATACAGCTCTCTCATTACCAGGGCATCCATGTTTTTCTCCAATGCCTTAACTATCTCCGGCTCCGTTTCTTCCTGCCCTATGAGAAAATATCTCACGAGCAAAAAGAACAGTTCCTGCGAAATCTGCACATTCTTCATTTCAATCCACCAATCCTTTCTGCAAGACCGCAACAACGCAATGTCTATATCTTTTGCAACCTTGCAATCTTCAAGACCGCATTTCTGTATACTCTGCATTGTTGCGTTCTTCCCTTATTCCTGCTTTACCTTATCCAGTTCCCAGTACCATGCGTTGTTGATTTTTCTTGCCCGGATACCCAGCTCTTTCTTTGCATTTTCCAGTGTTCGTTTAGAAATTCCCAGTTCATCTGCCCGGTCAAATATCTCATTGCTTAAAACCGCACTATGTGTTTCCGCAAGTTCACGTAACATCTGCTTTGCCAGCTCCATTTTATTTGCCTTTGGTGCAATGCCGCCAAGCACCTCATCCACCGTAATCTCATAATCTCCAATCCACTGAAAGCCTTCCTCTGATAAGGCAAATGCTTTTGGATGTCCAAATGCTGCAAGGTTATTTTTTATCTGGACAACTGCTCTGGTATTCGGTTCTCCCTCTACCCTGCCGACCAGAAGAACACTTCTTGCCACTGCAAAGAAATCTATGGAACCCATGCCCCGGTATGCTGCTTTATTGCCGGAAGCCTTGTTCATGTGACCGATAAGGATAATTGCACACTTTGTTTTCTCTGCCAATGCTCCTAATTTCTTTGTCATATCCCTTGCTTCGTTTGCTCGGTTCATATCCATGCCACCGCCCAAATATGCTTGTATCGGGTCTAAAATCAAGAGCCTTGCACCAGTCCTCACAATCGCTTCTTCCAAGCGTTCATCTACCATAGACAGTGACTTGTCACTCTCATCAATAACGATAATTCTCTCGCAGTCTGCCCCGGCAAGCTCTAATCTTGGTTTTACTGTATCCGCAAGACCATCCTCCGCAGTCTGGTATATTACATTGACCGGCTCTGTGACTTTCATATTTTCATCCAGTGCTTCGCCCTTTGACAGCTTTGCCGCCAGATTCAAGACCATTGTTGTCTTTCCGTCACCCGGATCACCCTGAATAATTGTCAGCTTGCCATAAGGAATGAATGGATACCACAGCCACTCAATCTCCTGCGACTGTACCTCTGACATTCTAATCATCTTTAATTCAATCTTCTGTTCTGTCATTTTCTCCTCCAATTTTAATTTTATAATTGCTACCGGAGAAAACCTCTGCTATACTTAGCTTGTATATACATAGGATAACAGAGGTTTATCCGGTTATCTTTAGTCCTGACAGTTGCCGCTGTTGGGACTTTTTTCTTGTTCATTATCCAGCAAATCTGCAATTCTCCGTTGCTGATTCGGATATAAGTGACCATAAGTATTTAGGGTAATTCTTATATCCTTATGCCCTAATCTTTCCTTTATCAGAATCGGCTCAATCCCTTTGTTGATGAGATATGCTACATGCGAATGCCTTAAATCATGCACTCGGATTTTCTTTACTCCGGCTTTCACCATATTTTGCTTCATCTTATGCTGTACTGCTTCCTGCACAATAGGGAAAAGTCTTTCATTCTCCGGCATACCATAATGTCCTTCAATAAATTGCTTTATTTCCTGCTTCAAAAATTCCGGTATTTCTATTGTTCGCACAGATTGTTTTGTCTTTGGTTCTGTAATCACATCCTTTCGTTCTGTCCTATAGTACGTTTTTGTGATGCTGATTTGATTTCTTTCAAAGTTTATATCTGCCGGAGTTAATGCAAGTAGTTCTCCAATTCTACATCCAGTCCAGAAAAGAATTTCAAAGATGAGATAATATCTTGTTCCCGGTTCTATAGTCTGAATAAACTGCTGATACTCCTCTGTTGTCCAGAAATCCAAGCTTCTGCTGTCCGAGTTTCCCATCCGCTTTACCTTCTTGCATGGATTCGTATGCAAATCGTAAATTCGTGAAGCATGAGTAAACAAACTGGTTAGCTGATTTTGTATCATTCGCAGATATGATTCCGAAAAACCTTTTGTCTGCATTTCATTCTGCCACTGAATAATCTGCGAAGCTGATATTTCACTCATCATTTTATTTCCAAAATACGGAATAATATGCTGTTCCATCATATAACGTTTGTTTTTCATGGTACGTTCTTTGAGTTCATTCTGTTTGTCCTCAAAATATACCTCCATAAATTCACTCAATTTCATATCCATACTTCGACTGCTATTGAGTTTTTTCTGTCGCTCATATTCCAGAGCTTCCTTTTTTGTGGAAAATCCTCTCTTTCTTCGTTTTTTCTTTTCGCCCTTTGCATTCGTTTCAAACCACTGGGCAGTCCATTTCTTCGTGTCTTTTTCTTTGTAAGCCATTCCTTTCTTCTCCTCTCTTAGTTCGCAGCCAGCTCGTATCCGAACATCTTTTTTGCCCAATATGCTCTTGGAATCCGTCCTGCCATTGTGATATATCCCTGCTCCGCAAGTTCCTTATTCATTGCCTTAACCAACTTGTAAGCATACGACTTGGAACAATCCAGTTCCTTAGCCACATCATCCGCACTCATCATATATTGATAGTTCGCCATATATTCATCCTCCCTTCTCATTCTACAATGCCGTTACAACTCTTGTATTTTTGTTGTGTACGGTTTTCGTAAATTCATATTATCACTGTCCGTAAATAATGTCAATACTTCGTAAATAATATTTTACGGTTTTCGTAATTCTAAAATTATGTAATTTTCACTTTTATGTTTTTCGTAAATGTGATATGATAATAATTGAGTTTATGTTTTTCGTAATTACTTTGTCTATGAAAATAGGAGGTTGCTTATGGGCGATGGAAAGAAATTAAAAGAGTACCTTGATGAAAAAGGTACAAATGTACGCAGAATTGCAAAAGAAACCGGCATTAGTGCCACCACGTTATACACGATTATTCAAAAAGATTCCAATATCCGCTTTGACTTTGCTCTCCGACTTGCCAATGCTTTAGATATTGATGTGAATGAGATATGCTCTGCAAGTCCTTTCTCTGGAGCTATTACCGAAGAAGAAATATATCCCACTCTCCCAGATGGATTGAATGGAGCCTTGGATGCAAGCAGAGTCAAAACCTACTTGAAAAACTCTCTCTATCCACTTATGTACCTATTCGGTAAAAATAGTATGCCGGATGTGGATAATCTTCTGACTTCCTTTTATCAGTTGGATGATGAAGCAAGGAAAGAAGTGGTCGAAACGATACAATTTAAGCTGCAGTATCATAGAGATCCCGAACGAGCAGAACAGGTAAAACAGATTAAGGGATGGTAATTTTATAACACAAATGCTATTATTAAGATATTAGAGATATATGCTACAAGGAGATAAGATATATGGCAAATGATAAATCTTTTCTAACTTATAATCAACAAATGAAGAAACTTCGTAAAGATAAAAGAATTGATTGTAACGGAACTCCACACAAAATATCATTAGTACGCTCCGGCTACTTTAATATGATTAATGGCTATAAAATGCCTTTCACTTGCGGTACTGATGCTCATGGAAATCATATCTATTTTCCTAATACAACCTTAAGTCAAATAAATAGTTTAAAGAAATTTGATGAATCGCTTAGACTATTTTTACTTAAGTACATCACTCAAGTTGAAGAAGAAGTTAGGACTTTAACAGGTTACAAATTTGACCAATATAATGAAAACGGAAAAATACCGTGGTATGAAACAAATGCTTATTCCACCAATGTTACTTTGCAATCAAAAATGAATACTATCTCTTCTGCATATTCTGAGCTAAGCAAAAGCAAGTCAGAATATGTACAGTTTTACATGAAAAACCACGAGCAAATTCCAACTTGGATTATGATTAAAGTTGTGAATTTCTCTACTTTCATTGATGTGCTTCAAAATAGTAAGACAAATGTAACTCACGCTATTTGTAAATTATATTCTATGTATGATGATAATAATTTGCCTAATGTCAAACTATTAATTGGTAGCTTACATTGGTTAAGAAGAGTAAGAAACTCCTGTGCACATAACGAACGGGTTTTTTGTATTCATCAAACACAAGCACGAAACAATTCCGCAAGCGGACGAATTTTAGACCCTTACTATGCACAACTTCCTACATCATACAGCAGATGTACAGAGAAAAATATTTTCGATATTCTCGTATACTTTAAATATTTTCTTCCAAAAGAAGAATTTGCACCAATGATTATGGAATTAAAAAATATGTTAATAGAACTGCAAGGCACTTTACAGCCAAATGCGTTTGACAATGTTAGAGGTCAAATGGGAATAAAAAATTTGAGCGTTCTTGATACATTAATTTCTTTACCAAAATCAAAAATTGAATATCATAAATTCGATACTTTATAACTTACATTAAAAAATAAATATTAACTCTTGTCATAAATTCTTAAATGTGGTAATATACTAACACAGAGAGAGCCATATTGATTATGGCTGAAAAACACTCATGCACATATGTGTATGGGTGTTTTTTACTTTTCTTCAATCTATGCATATTTTTTGGCACCGTTTGGGCACCACTGACACCGTTTTTTATATTCTAAAGTTGCAAAAAGGCTCCCAGAGAAATCTCTGGGAGCCTTGAATTTACTGAATAATATTTAATTACTCGATGATAGTAGCAACACGTCCAGATCCTACTGTACGTCCACCCTCACGGATAGCGAATGTAAGACCCTGCTCCATAGCTACTGGATGAATCAGCTCGATTGTCATCTCTACGTTATCGCCAGGCATGCACATCTCTGTTCCTGCTGGAAGCTCGCAAACACCTGTTACGTCAGTTGTTCTGAAGTAGAACTGTGGACGATAGTTGTTGAAGAATGGAGTATGACGTCCACCTTCATCCTTTGTTAAAACGTAAACCTGAGCTGTGAACTTGTGATGGCAAGTTACAGTACCTGGCTTAGCAAGAACCTGTCCACGAACGATCTGGTCACGGTTTACACCACGAAGTAATGCACCGATGTTATCACCAGCCATAGCCTCGTCTAACTGCTTACGGAACATCTCGATACCAGTTACAACTGTCTTAAGAACATCTTCCTTAACACCAAGGATTTCAAGTTCGTCGTTCAGATGTAATGTACCACGCTCTACTCTACCAGTTGCAACAGTACCACGACCTGTGATTGTGAATACGTCCTCTACTGGCATAAGGAATGGCTTATCTGTATCACGCTCTGGATCTGGGATATAAGAATCAACAGTATCCATAAGCTCCATGATCTTGTCTCCCCACTCTCCGTTAGGATCTTCAAGAGCCTTTAAAGCAGAACCCTTGATGATTGGGCAATCATTGAAACCATACTCTTCAAGCTGCTCGGTAACTTCCATCTCTACTAACTCGATAAGTTCTGGATCGTCTACCATATCGCACTTGTTTAAGAAAACGATGATGTAAGGTACACCTACCTGACGAGAAAGGAGGATGTGCTCCTTTGTCTGAGCCATAACACCATCAGTAGCAGCAACAACGAGGATAGCACCATCCATCTGAGCTGCACCAGTGATCATGTTCTTTACGTAGTCAGCATGTCCAGGACAGTCAACGTGTGCGTAATGTCTCTTCTCTGTCTCATACTCAACGTGAGCTGTAGAAATTGTGATACCACGCTCTCTCTCTTCTGGAGCCTTATCAATGTTCTCGAAATCTGTTGCTTCGTTACCAGCAACACGAGCTGCTAATACCTTTGTAATAGCTGCTGTTAAAGTTGTTTTACCATGATCTACGTGACCGATGGTACCAATATTACAATGTGGTTTTGTTCTTTCAAATTTAGCCTTTGCCATTTTGAAATGTCCTCCTTCATTTTATGCCCGGTTTTGGGCTTGTTTTTATGGTTTTAGGTTGTCAAACCGACTAACTCGATTATAGCGAATAATCAGCTATATTTCAAGCTTTTTCTATTATTTTGCCTTATTAGACAGAAGCTTCTCCTGTACGTTCTTTGGAACTGGCTCATACTTCTCGAAGAACATAGAGTAGTTACCACGACCCTGTGTCTTAGAACGTAAGTCTGTTGAGTATCCGAACATCTCAGCAAGTGGTACATAAGCGTGTACAATCTTACCGCCGCCCAGATCATCCATACCTTCGATACGTCCACGACGGGAGTTAACGTCACCGATAACATCTCCCATGTACTCTTCCGGCATAGTAATCTCAACTTTCATGATAGGCTCAAGTAATACTGGAGCTGCCTTAGCCATAGCTTCCTTGAAACACATAGATCCGGCAATATGGAATGCCATCTCGGAAGAATCGACTTCATGGTAAGATCCGTCATATACGGTAGCATGGATACCTACAACAGGGAATCCGCCAAGGGAACCAGCCTTTGTAGCTTCCTCAATACCTTCACCGATTGCTGGGATGTATTCCTTCGGAATAGCACCACCGACAACCTCGGAATCGAACTTGAACAGTTCTTCTCCGTTGGCATCCATCGGCTCGAAACGTACCTTACAATGTCCGTACTGTCCACGACCACCGGACTGCTTAGCGTACTTGTATTCCTGATCAACAGCCTTTGTAAATGTCTCTTTGTATGCTACCTGAGGAGCACCTACGTTTGCTTCTACCTTGAACTCACGAAGCAGACGGTCAACGATGATCTCCAGATGTAACTCACCCATTCCGGCAATGATTGTCTGACCAGTTTCCTGATCTGTATGTGCACGGAATGTAGGATCTTCTTCAGCAAGTTTTGCTAATGCTTCACCTAACTTGCCCTGTCCAGCTTTTGTTTTAGGCTCAATTGCGAGCTCGATAACTGGCTCTGGGAATTCCATAGACTCAAGGATAACCGGATGCTGCTCATCACAGATGGTATCACCGGTAGTAGTGAACTTAAATCCAACTGCTGCTGCGATATCACCGGAGTAAACAATGTCTAACTCCTGTCTCTTGTTTGCATGCATCTGAAGAATACGTCCAACACGTTCCTTCTTATCCTTTGTTGCATTTAACACGTAAGAACCAGACTTACATGTTCCGGAATAAACACGGAAGTAAGCAAGTTTTCCTACGAATGGATCTGCCATAATCTTGAATGCAAGAGCTGCGAAAGGCTCATCATCAGATGAATGTCTCTCGATCTCGTTGCCATCCAGATCAACACCCTTGATTGCAGGGATGTCTGTTGGAGCTGGCATATATTCGATAATAGCATCCAGTAACTTCTGAACACCCTTGTTTCTGTATGCAGAACCACAGCAAACAGGCACTGCCGTACACTCACATGTTCCTTTACGAAGAACCTTCTTCATATCATCAACGGATGGCTCTTCGCCCTCAAGGTACTGCATCATTAAATCGTCATCTAACTCACAGATCTTCTCAATGAGTTCTGTACGATACTCTGCTGCCTGATCAGCCATATCTCCAAGATCATCTGTAACAGTGATGTTATCACCCTTCTCATCGTTGTAGATATATGCTTTCATCTCGAACAAATCAATGATTCCCTTGAAATCATCTTCTTTACCGATTGGTAACTGAAGAACGATTGCGTTCTTTCCTAATCTCTCACGGATCTGATCTACAGCTCCGTAAAAGTTTGCACCTAAGATATCCATCTTATTGATGAATGCCATACGAGGTACATTGTAGGTATCAGCCTGACGCCATACGTTCTCTGACTGAGGCTCAACACCACCCTTTGCACAGAAGACACCAACGGCGCCGTCCAATACACGGAGTGAACGCTCAACCTCTACTGTAAAGTCTACGTGTCCAGGAGTATCGATGATGTTGATACGATGCTCAAGAGCGCCCTTTTTCGGCTTTGTGAACTCTTCTTCTGTCCAGTGACATGTTGTAGCGGCTGAAGTAATTGTGATACCTCTTTCCTGCTCCTGCTCCATCCAGTCCATGGTAGCAGTACCTTCATGAGTATCACCGATTTTATAGTTAACACCAGTATAATACAGAATACGCTCTGTTAATGTTGTCTTACCAGCATCGATATGAGCCATAATTCCGATATTTCTGGTTCTCTCAAGTGGATATTCTCTTCCAGCCAAGGTTTTTTCCTCCTATTAGATTTCCAATTAGAATCTGTAATGTGCGAAGGCCTTGTTTGCCTCTGCCATCTTGTGCATATCTTCTTTTCTCTTAACTGCTGCACCAGTATTGTTTGCAGCATCCATGATCTCGTTTGCCAGTCTCTCTTCCTGAGTCTTCTCACCTCTAGCACGTGAGAAAGTTGTTAACCAACGAAGAGCTAATGCCTGACGACGATCTGGGCGAACCTCGATAGGTACCTGATAGGTAGCTCCACCGATACGTCTTGCCTTAACTTCAAGAGCTGGCATAACGTTGTTCATAGCCTCCTCGAATACCTCGATTGCTGGCTTTCCTGTCTTCTCTTCTACTTTAGTAAAAGCGCCGTATACGATCTTCTGTGCAACACCTTTCTTACCATCTAACATAATGTTGTTGATAAGCTTGGTAACCACTTTGTTGTTGTATAACGGATCTGCTAATACGTCTCTTTTCTGAGTATGTCCTTTACGTGGCACGTTACTTCCCTCCTTAATCATTTTTAATTAATTCAACGGTACTCACATGTGTCTCTCTAATGTGTTCGTGCGGGCTATATAATGAGTAGGTTATATCCGGTAGCGGATACAACAATAATCCCAACACTAAACCTATTTAGCTCTGTTTGTGACCCATTGTCTGCCAAATAATCTGTTTATTATTTAGCTGCCTTTGGTTTCTTAGCGCCGTACTTAGAACGGGCCTGCTTTCTGTTCGCAACACCAGCGGTATCTAATGTACCACGGATGATATGGTAACGTGTACCAGGTAAATCCTTAACACGACCACCACGGATCAGAACAACACTATGCTCCTGTAAGTTGTGTCCTTCACCTGGGATATAAGATGTTACTTCGATTCCGTTGGAAAGACGAACTCTGGCGATCTTACGAAGAGCTGAGTTAGGCTTCTTAGGAGTTGCTGTCTTAACAGCAGTACAAACACCTCTCTTCTGTGGAGAAGAAGTATTGATTGGCTTCTTCTGCAGAGAGTTAAAGCTTCTCTGAAGTGCAGGTGCTGTAGACTTCTTTACAGTAGTCTGACGTCCTTTTCTTACTAACTGGTTAAATGTTGGCATTATTTTCACCTCCTGTATTATTCTTCAAGCATGCATCATACCACAATGCACGCTAAAATATTATATAAATTTCTGTTGTGCTTGTCAACCCACTTTTAAAAAATACATGAAAAAGAGGGAGATTTGCTCTCCCTCTTTTGTATCTTCACAGATTCTATTATCTGTGCTGTAATTTATTCTTCCGATGAATCCTCATCAGTTCCGGAAACGGCTGACAGATCTGTTCCATCCGGAACGGTTACTGTCGGGATCATTTCCTCTTCTTCATCCATAGTGAAATCTTCCAGATCGTCAAATGAGAACTCTTCTTCTTCGTTCACATCACTGTCCAGTTTGATATTGCGGTATCTCTTCATACCGGTACCTGCCGGAATCAACTTACCGATGATAACGTTCTCTTTCATACCGATCAACGGATCAATCTTGCCCTTGATTGCTGCTTCCGTAAGAACCTTCGTGGTCTCCTGGAAGGATGCAGCTGACAGGAATGAATTTGTTGCAAGGGATGCTTTTGTGATACCAAGTAATACCTGGGAACCAACTGCCTGTTCCTTGCCTTCTTCCTCAAGCTTTTCGTTCAGTTCAAGGAAATCAAGAGAATCTACCATGCTGCCCGGAAGAAGATCGGAATCTCCATTCTCTTCTACGCGGATCTTCTGTAACATCTGTCGAACGATAACCTCAATATGCTTATCGTTGATTTCTACACCCTGCAGACGATATACACGCTGTACTTCACGAAGCATGTAATCCTGTACGGCACGCACACCTTTGATTTTTAAGATATCATGTGGATTTACAGAACCTTCGGTCAGTTCATCACCGGCTTCAAGTACGGCACCATCCATGATCTTAATACGCGATCCATAAGGAATCAGGTAAGTCTTTGTCTCTCCGGACTCCGGATCTGTAACGATAACTTCACGCTTTTTCTTTGTATCCTTAATGGTAGCAATGCCGCCGAACTCTGTAATAATTGCAAGTCCCTTTGGCTTACGTGCCTCGAAGATTTCCTCTACACGAGGAAGACCCTGTGTAATATCGTTACCGGCCACACCACCGGTATGGAATGTTCTCATGGTAAGCTGTGTACCAGGCTCACCGATGGACTGTGCGGCGATAATACCGATCGCTTCACCAACCTGTACCGCCTGACCGGTTGCCATGTTGGCACCGTAACATTTCGCGCATACACCCATGTGGGAACGGCAGGTAAGAATGGTACGGATCTTCACACTTGTAATCGGATTTCCCTTTTCATCAACGCCTTTATTCACAACATCCGCCGCACGGCGAGGTGTAATCATATGGTTTGCTTTAACAATAACATTTCCGTCTTTGTCACAAATTGTCTCGCATGAGAAACGTCCGGTAATACGTTCTTCCAGACTTTCGATTTCCTCCTTGCCTTCCATAAATGCCTTAACGATCATTCCCGGAATCTCACGGTTTGTTCCTGCACAACAGTCAGACTCACGAACGATCATATGCTGGGATACATCAACCAGACGTCTGGTCAGGTATCCGGAATCGGCCGTACGAAGTGCGGTATCGGACAGACCTTTACGTGCTCCATGCGCTGACATGAAGTACTCCAGTACGTCCAGACCTTCACGGAAGTTTGACTTGATTGGCAGCTCGATGGTTCTACCGGTTGTATCGGCCATCAATCCACGCATACCGGCCAGCTGCTTGATCTGTTTATCAGAACCACGGGCTCCGGAATCGGCCATCATGAAGATGTTGTTGTACTTGTCAAGTCCGGTAAGAAGTGCTGTTGTCAGCTCATCATCCGTCTCTTTCCAGGTCTCTACAACTTCCTTATAACGCTCTTCTTCTGTGATAAGACCACGCTTATACTGACGTGTGATCCGGTCTACCGTATTCTGTGCCTGCTCGATCATCTGTGGCTTCTGTGGTGGCACTGTCATATCGGAAATTGATACGGTCATGGCAGCTCTTGTGGAATATCCATAGCCCATTGCCTTGACATCATCCAGTACTTCGGCAGTCTTTGTCGCACCATGAATATTAATAACCTTCTCCAGAATCTGTTTGATCTGTTTCTTTCCAACATGGAAATCAATTTCCAGCTTCAAAGCATTCTCCGGGGTACTGCGGTCTACAAATCCCAGATCCTGCGGAATAATCTCATTGAAAATCAGAAGACCAAGTGTTGTCTTGATAAATCCGGATACTTCTGTTCCGTCAGCCATAGTTGCCTTACGGTATACATAAATATTCTGATGAAGTGTAATCTCTCCATTCTCATACGCAAGCAATGCCTGATTCATGCTTCCATAATGATATCCGAACAGATCCATTGGCTTACATAATACCCGACGGTTATTGTCTGTTGTATCTTCAAACCAGATCAGATCATACAATCCGATCTCACTCTTTCCTGTCTTCGGATCCGGTGTGGTTGCTTTCTTTAATTCCTCAATATCGTTATACACTTTATCGGAAACAGCAACTGCATCTTTTTTATCCTTATAATCTGCCAGTTTGTGCATAGTCAGATAGTATACTCCGAGGACCATATCCTGGGAAGGAACGGCTACCGGACCACCATCAGACGGCTTCAGCAGGTTGTTTGGTGATAACAGCATAAAACGGCATTCTGCCTGAGCTTCTACGGACAGAGGAAGATGCACAGCCATCTGGTCACCGTCGAAATCGGCGTTGAACGCGGTACATACCAGCGGATGAAGCTTAATTGCCTTACCTTCTACAAGGATTGGCTCGAACGCCTGAATACCAAGTCTGTGCAGTGTAGGGGCACGGTTTAACATAACCGGATGCTCTTTGATTACCTCTTCAAGCACATCCCATACCTCCGGCTGAAGTCTTTCTACCATTTTCTTGGCGCTCTTGATATTATGAGCAATTCCTTTAGCTGCCAGTTCTTTCATAACAAACGGCTTAAACAGCTCGATTGCCATCTCTTTTGGCAGACCACACTGATAGATCTTAAGTTTTGGCTCTACACAGATAACGGAACGTCCGGAGTAGTCAACTCGCTTTCCTAACAGGTTCTGACGGAAACGTCCGCCCTTACCCTTTAACATATCAGACAGAGACTTCAGTGCTCTGTTTCCAGGACCGGTAACCGGACGTCCACGACGGCCATTATCAATCAGGGCATCAACCGCTTCCTGTAACATACGTTTCTCATTGCGCACGATAATATCCGGTGCACCGAGATCAAGCAGTCTTCTCAGACGATTGTTACGGTTAATAATTCTACGATACAGATCATTCAGATCAGATGTTGCAAAACGACCACCATCCAGCTGAACCATCGGACGTAAATCCGGCGGAATAACCGGGATAACCGTCATGATCATCCACTCCGGCTTATTTCCGGACTCACGGAATGCTTCTACAACTTCCAGACGCTTGATAATACGTGCACGCTTCTGTCCCGTCGCATTCTCTAACTCTGCTTTCAGCTCTGCAGAATCTTTTTCCAGATCAATCGCAGCAAGCAGTTCATGGATGGCTTCTGCTCCCATGCCCACACGGAATGCACTTCCGTACTGCTCTCTTGCTTCCTGATATTCTGCCTCAGAAAGTACCTGCTTGTATGCAAGAGAAGTATCTCCTGCATCAAGCACAATATAAGAAGCGAAATAAAGCACACGCTCAAGTACACGCGGAGATAAATCAAGGATCAGACCCATACGGGATGGAATTCCCTTGAAATACCAGATATGGGAAACCGGAGCTGCCAGCTCAATATGTCCCATACGCTCTCTACGAACACTGGATTTTGTAATTTCTACACCACAGCGGTCGCAGACAACACCTTTATAACGAATCTTTTTATATTTACCACAATGACATTCCCAGTCTTTCTGCGGTCCAAAAATTTTCTCACAGAAAAGACCATCCTTCTCAGGCTTTAAGGTTCTGTAATTGATTGTCTCCGGCTTTTTTACTTCGCCATGAGACCACTCACGGATCTTCTCAGGTGATGCTAATCCAATCTGGATCGCATCAAACTGCATTGCCTGATTCATGTCCTTTTTATTTGTTTCTGGCATTTATGACACTCCTTCCCAATTACTCTTCATCATCAAGAACTTCTTCTGCGTCATCAAAGAGATCATCAGCATCGCCGAAATCTTCATCATCGTTATCATTTTCCGGTTCTACATTGACAAGCTCTTCATTCTCGGAATCGAACTCCTGCTTGGTAAATCCGTGTTTTTCAAACGACTCACTGTCTTCAAATGCATAATCTCTGTCATCTCTGTCATTTCCAATGATGGCATTGATATCGGTATTTCCGTACTCACTGGTTTCAATGAGTTCTACTTCATTTCTGTCTTCGTCAAGCACTTTGACATCCAGACCAAGAGACTGTAACTCTTTCAAAAGTACCTTGAAAGATTCCGGAACACCCGGCTCAGGGATATTCTCGCCTTTGATAATAGCCTCGTATGTCTTTACTCGTCCTACGACATCATCGGACTTAACAGTCAGGATCTCCTGCAGAGTATATGCAGCACCATAAGCTTCCAGTGCCCATACCTCCATCTCTCCGAATCGCTGACCACCGAACTGTGCTTTACCACCCAGCGGCTGCTGTGTAACTAAGGAGTAAGGACCTGTAGAACGTGCATGGATCTTATCATCAACCAGATGATGCAGTTTCAGATAATGCATGTGTCCGATTGTGACTTTTCCGTCGAAGTATTCTCCGGTACGTCCGTCACGCAGCTGAACCTTTCCGTCACGGGAAATCGGAACCCCCTTCCACAGACTTCTATGTGCACGATTCTCTGAAAGATAATCCATAACGTCCTCTCTCAGAGTATCTTTATACTTATCGTAGAAGTTTTCTTCTCCGTCTTCTGCTTCCTCTGCATCAAACGGCATGTTTACATAGTCATTTGCAAGTTCCAGTGTATCCTGGATATCAATCTCTTTTGCGCCATCGAATACCGGAGTCTCGATATTAAAACCAAGTGCCTTCGCAGCAAGGCTTAAGTGAATCTCCAGCACCTGTCCGATGTTCATTCGGGAAGGCACACCCAGAGGATTTAATACAATGTCAAGTGGACGGCCATTTGGAAGATATGGCATATCTTCTACAGGTAATACACGGGAAACGACACCCTTGTTACCATGACGTCCAGCCATCTTATCACCAACAGAAATCTTACGTTTCTGGGCAATGTAAATACGAACAGACTCATTTACACCAGGAGATAACTCATCGCCATCTTCTCTGGTAAATACTTTGGCATCTACAACAATACCATATGCACCGTGCGGCACTTTCAGGGAAGTGTCACGAACCTCACGCGCTTTTTCACCGAAGATTGCGCGAAGCAGTCTCTCTTCTGCGGTAAGCTCTGTCTCTCCCTTTGGTGTAACCTTTCCTACCAGAATGTCTCCGGCACGGACTTCGGCACCGACACGGATGATTCCGCGCTCGTCAAGATCCTTTAATGCATCATCACCGACACCCGGTACATCTCTTGTAATCTCTTCCGGTCCGAGCTTTGTATCACGAGACTCTACTTCGTATTCCTCAATATGGACAGAAGTATATACATCATACTCTACCAGACGCTCACTCAAAAGAACGGCATCCTCGTAGTTATAACCTTCCCATGTCATGAAGCCGATCAGCGGGTTCTTTCCAAGTGCCAGCTCACCATTGGATGTAGATGGTCCATCAGCGATCACCTCACCCTTTGCTACTTTCTGTCCCTTGAACACGATTGGTCTCTGGTTGTAGCAGTTGGACTGGTTGCTTCGTGCAAACTTTGTCAGAATATATTCTCTGCGATTTCCGTCCTCCTCACGTACTACGATACGATTAGACTCAGAACTCTCCACGATACCTGCTTCTTTTGCAAGTACACAGACACCGGAATCGACCGCTGTCTTTGTCTCCATACCGGTTCCTACTACAGGTGCCTCGGTGGTAAGAAGCGGCACTGCCTGACGCTGCATGTTAGATCCCATCAGTGCTCGGTTTGCATCATCGTTCTGCAGGAACGGAATCAGTGCTGTAGCAACGGAGAACACCATCTTTGGAGATACGTCCATGTAATCGAATGCAGTCTTATCGTACTCCTGCGTTTCTTCACGGTAACGACCGGATACGGAATTACGAACAAAATGTCCATCCTCATCCAGTTTTTCGTTCGCCTGCGCTACATGGTAATTATCTTCCTCATCCGCAGTCATGTATACAACTTCGTCTGTAACACGAGGATTGTCTTTATCTGATTTATCAATCTTACGGTACGGAGCCTCAACAAATCCGTACTCGTTAATTCTTGCGTAGCATGCCAGAGAGTTGATCAGACCGATGTTTGGTCCTTCAGGCGTCTCAATCGGGCACATACGTCCATAATGGGAATAATGGACATCTCGTACTTCGAATCCGGCACGGTCTCTGGACAAACCGCCAGGTCCCAATGCAGAAAGACGTCTCTTATGTGTCAGCTCACCCAGTGGGTTGTTCTGATCCATAAACTGTGACAGCTGGGAAGATCCGAAGAACTCTTTTACCGCAGCCGTAACCGGTTTGATGTTGATCAGACTCTGTGGGGAAATTCCCTCAAGATCCTGAGTTGTCATACGCTCACGAACCACTCTTTCCAGACGGGAAAGACCGATACGATACTGGTTCTGCAACAATTCACCGACAGCACGGATACGACGGTTTCCTAAGTGGTCAATATCGTCATCTGTTCCGATGCCCCACTCCAGATGCATATTATAGTTGATGGATGCGAAGATATCCTCTTTTGTAATATGCTTTGGAATCAGGTCTGCAATATCTCTCTTAATTGCAGCGATACGCTCTTCCAATGTCTCGTTTTCTTCCATAATCTGCTGCAGAGCCGGATAATATACCAGTTCTGTAACACCAATAGCCTTCGGGTCCTCAATTTCAGGAATCCAGCTTCTGATATCTACCATCATAGAAGAAAGAACTTTTACGTTACGTGTCTCTGTCTGAATCCAGAGCGCCGGAACTGCAGCATTCTGAATCTGATCTGCCAGATCACGGTCAACAGTTGTGCCTGCCTCTGCAATTACTTCTCCGGTAGAAGGATCCAGTACATCCTCTGCCAGAACCTGTCCGTTGATACGGTTCTTTAAAGCAAGCTTCTTATTAAATTTGTAACGTCCTACTTTTGCCAGGTCATATCTTCTCGGATCGAAGAACATGGCAGTGATCAGACTCTCCGCACTTTCTACGGAAAGCGGCTCACCCGGACGGATCTTTTTATATAACTCTAATAAACCAGCCTCAAAGCTTCCCTGTGGCTCACGCTCTGTGATCGCCGGGTCCTTCTGCAGGGATGCCAGAATCTTTGGCTCCTCGCCGAACATGTCAATGATCTGCTGGTTGGTACCTACACCAAGTGCACGAAGCAATACGGTAATCGGCACTTTACGGGTTCTATCTACTCTTACACTGAAAACGTCATTGGAGTCAGTCTCATACTCGAGCCATGCACCACGGTTCGGGATAACAGTACATGAATAAAGAGTTTTACCCACTTTATCATGAGCAATTCCGTAATAGATACCAGGGGAACGAACCAACTGGCTGACGATTACACGTTCTGCACCGTTGATAACGAACGTACCTGTCTCTGTCATAAGAGGAAGATCACCCATGAAAATTTCATGTTCGTTAATCTCATCTGTCTCTTTGTTATGAAGTCTAACCTTGACTTTCAAAGGTGCTGCATATGTCGCATCTCTCTCTTTGCATTCCGGGATTGTATATTTCACATCGTCTTCGCACAGTGTAAAATCGACGAAATCCAGACTCAGATGACCACTGTAATCCGTGATCGGGGAGATATCTGCAAATGCTTCTTTTAAACCTTCATCCAGAAACCACTGATAAGAATTCTTCTGGACTTCGATCAGGTTTGGCATCTGCAAAACCTCTTTCTGTCTTGAGTAACTCATACGCAAGCCTTTTCCAGCCTTGACTGGACGTATTCTGTTTTTCTCCATTGACGTTTCACCTCTCGTTTTTATTTCAATCTAGTTTTTCCTAAAAAAGAGCATGGAAATGCCTAGTGCACCACAATAGTGCAACTTATACTATACAACAAAATCAAGGGAAATGCAAGAATTATTTTTGAGAACTTTTTCAGATAGAGAGAGGGGATACAGCTAAATAAAATAACCCAACAGAAATGCAAGCATCTCTGCCGGGTTATTATTGGTTTCTCGTCGCTTAAGCACAGACTACTTTAATGTAACCTTTGCTCCTTCAGCCTCAAGTTTAGCCTTAGCGTCTTCAGCAGATGCCTTGTCAGCCTGCTCCTTGATTACCTTAGGTGCGCCATCAACAGCGTCCTTAGCTTCCTTCAGTCCAAGACCTGTGATCTCACGAACAACCTTGATAACCTTAACCTTGTTCGGTCCAACTTCTGTTAACTCTACGTCGAACTCAGTCTTCTCTTCAGCTGCTGCTGCGTCTCCGCCTGCTGCTGCTACTACAACGCCTGCTGCTGCAGATACGCCGAACTCTTCTTCACATGCCTTTACAAGGTCATTTAACTCTAATACGCTTAACTCTTTGATAGCATCGATAAACTCTGCTGTTGTTAACTTTGCCATGATTATTTCCTCCGTTATAATTTTATTTTTAATAATTATTCTGCTGCTGGTGCTTCCTCAGCCGGTGCTGCGTCTGCTGCTGCATCTGCTGCGCCACCCTTCTCTGCGATCTGATTAAGAACGCGAGCAAGATTTGTGATAGGTGACTGTAAGCTTCCAAGTAATTTGGAAAGAAGTACTTCTCTGCTTGGTACACTTGCGATCTGCTTCATTCCCTCTGCGTCATAGTATGTTCCTTCTACAACGCCGGCCTTGATCTCAAGGCTTGGAGCCTTCTTTGCGAACTCTGCCAGAACTCTGGCTGGAGCTGTAGCATCTTCTGTAGATACTGCAAATGCGTTAGGTCCTTCCAGGACATCCTTTAAGCTCTCGAACTCTGTTCCCTCGATTGCGCGGTTTACTAAAGTATTTTTGTATACTTTGTAAGTTACGCCAGCTTCTCTTAAATTTTTACGAAGCTGTGTATCCTCAGCAACTGTAAGTCCACGGTAGTCAACTACTACAAGTGACTGTGCGTCCTTAATTGTTTCAGAAATCTCCTGAACGATCGGCTGCTTTAATTCTACCTTTGCCACGATCCATTTACCTCCTTATTTTATTTCTTGCATATAGCGTGAGGTATAATAAAAACCCTCCGCCTTACAGCAGAGGGGTATCATTCTTTATGACGATTATCATCAAAAATTCCCTCGGTAGGTGGATTTCCCTTTACGCTGTCGCAATATGCGATAGCACCTTACTGTCTTCGGCAATATGCTTTGTTATTATAATATGTTCTTATGCGGATGTCAAGTATTTTCCGCATTTTGCTTGTGTAAGTCTGATCATACATTTCATCATTTCATCAGGAACCGTTTCCGGTTCCCGACTTCTGATTTTTCTATTACTGAGCAATCTTTACAACGTTAAGCTTTACGCCAGGTCCCATTGTAGAAGTTAATACAGCACTCTTAATGTACTGACCCTTTAAGCTTGAAGGCTTAGCCTTGTTGATTGCGCCCATAAGAGACTGGAAGTTGTCGTTCAACTGCTCACTTGTAAATGAAGCTTTTCCAACTGGCACGTGGATAATATTTGTCTTGTCCAAACGATACTCAATCTTACCGGCTTTGATGTCATTAACAGCTTTGGTAACATCCATGGTAACTGTACCAGCTTTTGGGTTTGGCATTAAGCCCTTCGGTCCAAGGACACGTCCCAGACGTCCTACAACACCCATCATATCCGGTGTAGCAACTACAACATCGAAGTCTAACCATCCCTCGTTCTGGATCTTCGGAATTAACTCCTCTCCTCCAACGAAGTCAGCTCCTGCTGCCTGTGCCTCGTCTACCTTGGTTCCCTTTGCGAAAACCAATACCTTAACGGTCTTACCTGTTCCGTGTGGCAGTACAACCGCACCACGGATCTGCTGCTCTGCGTGACGTCCATCACAGCCCGTTCTAAGATGAAGTTCGATTGTCTCATCAAATTTCGCTGTGGCATTCTTCTTTACGAGGTCGATTGCTTCAGCAACATCGTACTGAGCACTTCTATCGTATGCCTTTACAGCGTCCTGATATTTCTTTCCTCTTTTCATGAAATATAAACCTCCTGGTGGTAATATCGGGTGGGAAATCAATTACCCTCCCACATTTCTTCTTAAACTTAGATTAGTCTACTACTTCAACACCCATAGATCTTGCTGTACCAGCGATCATGCTCATGGCAGCTTCGATATTTGCAGCGTTTAAGTCAGGCATCTTCAGCTCAGCGATTTCCTGAACCTGTGCCTTTGTAATCTTTGCAACCTTTGTCTTGTTTGGTTCACCGGAACCAGACTTGATCTTGCAGGCTTTCTTGATCAGTACTGGTGCAGGAGGAGTTTTAGTAATAAAGCTAAAGCTTCTGTCTGCATATACTGTAATAACTACAGGGATAATTAAGTCGCCCTGATCGGCTGTCTTTGCATTAAACTGCTTTGTAAACTCAACGATGTTTACACCGTGCTGTCCAAGTGCCGGTCCGACTGGAGGAGCAGGTGTTGCCTTTCCAGCAGGAATCTGCAGCTTAATGTATCCTTCAACTTTCTTTGCCATTGGAATTGCCTCCTTAATTCATCTTCTTTACATCTGCGAAACTTACTTCTACCGGTGTTTCGCGACCGAACAGATCCACATTGATCGTAACCGTCTGTTTGTTATGGTTCATCGCTGTAATCACACCGCAAGTATCTTTCCAGACACCGCCGATAACAACGATCATGTCGCCTTCCGCGAAATCCACCACAACGTTTTCAGCTTTGATTCCGAGCGGTCTCATTTCAGCATCTGTGAGTGGCACCGGTTTGCTTCCCGGTCCAACGAACCCTGTCACACCGCGGGTATTGCGGACAACATACCATGTATCGTCATTCATAATCATATGAATCAGCACATAGCCCGGGAACATTTTCTTGGAAACCTGTTTTTTCACTCCGTTTTTAACTTCCGTCACTTCCTCAAGAGGAACACGGACCTCCAAAATCTGGTCTTCCAGATGTCTGTTCTCAATTGTCTTGTCAATATTCGCTTTGACTTTGTTCTCATAACCTGAATAGGTATGAACTACATACCAGTTCGCCTCTGCCATAAATCACTATGCCTCCGTTAAAATTTCAAACCAACAAGGAAATTCACACCGTGCTGAATTGCCCAATCCAGCAGTGCAATAATAAGACCGACTACAACGGATGTAACAATCACTGCAATGGTCTGTCTGACAACTGATTTCTGTTCCGGCCAGATGATCTTTTTGAACTCTGCCTTTACACCGTCAAACCAGCTTGTCTTTGGAGCCTTTTCAACGTTTTCTGTCTGTCCCATTTCATAACTCCTTTGCTCTGTACGGACTATTTGGTTTCCTTATGAACTGTATGAGTCTTGCAGAATCTACAGTACTTCTTGGTTTCCATTCTGTCCGGATGAGTCTTCTTGTCCTTTGTCATGTTGTAATTACGACGCTGACATTCTGTGCAGGCTAATGTAATCTTTGTACGCACAACTTCCACCTCCGTTATTAATTTTCGTGTTTTGTCCCGCCTAAAAAAAGGCATAAAAAAAAGACCTACTTCCAAGCTTTCATACTATATCATGATTTTCCATGTCCGTCAACATCTTTTACAATGGTTTTTATGGTTTTTTGCAGCTTTTACGCCAAATTGTGAATTTTTAGTAAAATTTTACCATATACAAGGGTATGGAAAATGCGGTATGATGCCGATATACTATTCAAGTAGAATCTTTTTGGGTGCAAAGGATATGCACCTCACAGGAGAACAGGTCTGTTACTGTCCTGCTCTCAATCCTCAATTCACGGAAGAAAGGAGGGGAATCTCAATGGCAAGGATTGATAATGCCTACGCTTATTATATCTCGACGTATGCCCAGAAAACGGTTTCACGTTATGATTCACACAAGAAAAGTGAACTGCGCAAAGTTTATAATAAAATTGTCAAAATAAATAAAGATTCGCCTCTTTATAAAATTCCGAATCTCACCGATGCGAAAAAATATGCCATAGACATCAAGGAAAACGCGCGCTCCATTCAGAACGTTGTGGCATCTCTTTCCGACCAGTACGGTTCATTTGAGGATTCTTTTAAGAAGAAAGTTGCCATGTCTTCCGATGACGAAAAAGTCAGTGTGACCTATATCGGCGACGGAAGTGAAGAAAGTAAAACCAATAACTTTGACATTGAAGTGCAGCGGCTTGCCACACCCCAGATCAATCAGGGACGTTTTTTAAAAGACAATACACTGTCGATGCGTCCCGGCGCATATTCTTTTGATCTGAATACGTCTGGTGCTGCATATGAATTTCAATATAATATCAATTCCGACGAAACCAATCTGGATGTGCTGGACAAGCTGGCCAGGCTTGTCAACTCCTCCAGTCTCGGAATTACCGCCGAAATACTGTCCGATGGAAACGGTTCGAGTGCGCTGAAACTGACTTCCATACAGACCGGTCTGGCAGATAACGAAACCGAACTTTTTTCCATTGCACCGGATGCCAGCACAGGTTCCACGGAAATCATGGATCAGCTGGGAATTGACCGCATCACTTCCCCTGCACAGAGTTCCGCCTTTACACTGAATGGCACAAGCCACTCTTCCCTGACCAACACATTTTCCATCAATCAGGTATTTGAACTGACCTTAAATCAGCCAACCGATAGTGAGAAAGTAAACATTGGATTTAAAACAGATGCGGATGCAATTGCGGACAATATCCAGTCTCTGGTGGATGCCTATAATTCCATACTTTCCACCGCAGCCGTGTATGCAGACACCAATGCCAGTGCCGGAAACAAACTTCAGACAGAGATTCTTTCCATATCCGGTTCAAGCCGGAGTTCTTTACAAGACATCGGTCTGGTCACAAACGAGAACGGCTCCATCTCTATTGATAAAGAAGCGCTCCGTGAAGCAGTTGTTCCGGAACGTGATCAGAATACATTTGAAACTTTATCCCAATTTCGGGATTCCATCGGAAAAGAAGCGGAAAATATCTCCATCAATCCGATGAACTATGTCAACAAGATAGTCGTGGCCTATAAAAATCCCGGTCACAACTTTGCAACCCCATACATCACATCCATCTATTCCGGAATGATGCTGGACAAATATGTATAACAAAAAGAGCATTCCAGCTGTAACCATACAGCGAATGCTCTTTTTTGTATCTTTCTAGAAGCCTATCCCAGTTCTTTTTCGCACATTTCCAGTGCAGAAGCGATCACAGCGTCCATATCATAATACTTATACTCTCCGAGTCTTCCCCCGAAAATTACATTTTTTTCCTTTTCCGCAAGTTCTTTATATTTCTGATAAAGAGCTCCGTTCTTTTCATCGTTTACCGGATAGTACGGTTCATCCCCCGGTTTCCACTCCGAACTGTACTCCCTCGAAATTACAGTCTTCGGTAAATCATGTCCCTCATCATCCTTGCCGAATTCAAACCATTTGTGTTCAATGATACGTGTCCACGGCGTCTGGGCATCCGTATAATTGACTGCTGCATTTCCCTGGAAATTCGGAGTATCCAGAAGTTCTGTTTCAAACCGCACGGAACGATATTCCAACGCGCCGAGCGAATAATCAAAATACGCATCTATCGCTCCTGTATATACCGTTTTCTCAGCCAGAGCCTTCAGTTCCTCTTTCTGCTCCAGATAATCAATCCCAAGCCGGACTTCGATTCCCTCCAGCAGATGCTCAACCATCTTTGTGTAACCGCCCATCGGAATTCCCTGATACAGCGCATTAAAATAATTGTTATCAAACGTCAGGCGCACCGGAAGGCGCTTGATAATAAAAGCAGGCAGATCCGTACACTTACGCCCCCACTGTTTCTGTGTATATCCTTTGATCAGTTTCTCGTAAATATCGGTTCCCACAAGACTGATCGCCTGTTCCTCGAGATTTTTCGGTTCTGTAATGCCTGCGGCTTTTTTCTGCTCCTCAATTTTCGCCGCTGCTTCCTCCGGTGTCACCACACCCCACATCTTATTAAAGGTGTACATATTAAACGGAAGCGAGTATAGTTCCCCTTTGTAATTTGCTACCGGTGAATTCGTAAAGCGGTTAAATTCCGCAAATTTTGTAATGTAATCCCACACCTTTTTATTGTTGGTATGGAAAATATGTGCACCATACTTGTGCACATGGATTCCCTCAATGTCCTCCGTATAAACATTTCCGGCAATATTCGGACGTTTATCGACAACCAGAACCCTTTTCCCCCTTGTTGCTGCCTCGTGAGCAAATACGGAGCCATATAATCCCGCTCCTACCACCAGATAATCATACTTCATTTCTTTCTCCTTTGTTTTATTATCAGTTCAATCAGCCATAACAAAATGCAACCACATAAAACACCTATGGTGTTGGTCAGCATATCATCTACTTCACAATACCCGCGTTTCGTCACGTACTGGCTCAGTTCCGTCAGAACCGAACAGACACCTCCGAGTACAACACATTTCCACATCGGCCGCAGCCGGCGAAAACAAAGCGGTGCCAGAATTCCGAAAGGCACTGTCATAAGAATATTTTCAATAAAAAATGCATGGGTAACCACGCTGTATCCCCACGTGGAAAACAGTTCCAGATTCATGCACCCATTTCTGGAACCGGGTTCTCTGGAAAAAAAAGTAATCTGTATCACCACAAGTATATAAATCGCAAAAAGTATACGAAAAAACCGGACGGATGCTTTTTTTCCATCCTTTTTTTCAGAAAGTACAATTGTTACAACCAGCCCAAGTACCACAATAATCAGTGCCCATGGCACATATTGAAGCGGCTGGCGCATATCTGCCAAAATTTGTTTTATAATTTCACACCACATAAATTTTATTATAGCCATGGTTCAAAAAAGATACAAGTATATTTCTTTATTTCTATGTAAAACTGTTGCAGGATAGTGTAATATAAAAGAAAAACGTCGGAAGGACCATCTGTTATTATGATCACAATAAGTTTATGTATGATTGTCAAAAATGAAGAACCGGTTCTGGCAAGATGCCTGGATTCCGTTGCTTCCATGATGGACGAAATCATCATCGTTGATACCGGCTCCACAGATCGCACCAAAGAAATCGCCGCACAATACACCAGCCGGATCTATGATTTTACCTGGTGTGATGATTTCTCCGCCGCAAGAAATTATGCGTTTTCGCTTGCAACCATGGATTACATCTACTGTCCGGATGCGGACGAATACCTTGATCTGGAAAATCAAAGACGTTTTCTCCGGTTAAAAGGTGCTCTTCTTCCGGAAATTGAAATTGTTCAGATGAACTATATCACTCCACCGGATTTCAACACCGTGCAGAACTGCAAGAAAGAACCACGACCAAAACTTTTTAAACGCCTGCGCACGTTTTCATGGGTTGATCCGGTTCACGAAACGATCCGCACCGATCCCGTCATCTATGACAGTGATATTGATATTCTGCACCGCCCACATGCCATGCATGCCAAACGGGATTTTGCCATGTTTGAAAAAGCATTTCGTGAAAATCATGTCCTCTCGGAGAAAATCACGCGCATGTATGCAAGAGAACTTTATAAATGTGGGGATGAGGAAGATTTTCTGCGCGCGGCGGATTATTTTTCGTTACACTATGAAGCACACGCTGATGCAGAATCCGCGTGTATTCTGGCACACGCTGCCCGTATCCAAAATTCTGTGGATGATTTCTTTTCGATCTGTCTGAAAGATATGTGCAGTTCTTCCTGCTCCGAAATCTGTTATGAGATCGGACAATACTACCGGGAACGGCAGAATCCCCAGGAAGCTTCTCTGTGGTTTTATAATGCTGCATTTGAGACACAGCCTGTTTTGGATATTGAAATTTCAGGAAAAAAAGCATTGCTGCGACTGGCGGAATGTTACCGTACGCTGACAGAAAATGAACTCTGTGATCCATGCTCTGCCGGGGATCTTCTCTCCCGTGCTTCGGAATATGAACAACAGGCACAAGCGTGGGAACTGCCGGAAGAATTATAATTTGCGAAAGAATAATTTGTAAAAAAATGCCGGTGCAGCTGCACCGGCAAATTCTTTGGTTAATTCATATCAATCCAATGCTTATCCACCCAGTATCCTCTGGTCTGGTTCCAACGTCGATACTGTAATTGTTTTGTTTTAACATTAATACGGAATTTCATCACGATCTCATCCGCACACGGTGCAACACCTATATTGCTCTGCTCGTTCTGAGTCTGTACCTCTGGTTCAACCTCCGCTGCACTCACACTCACAGCAGGCGCAACAACAAATAATGATGCGCAAATCGCTACAGCAATTAAAAACTTCTTTTTCATGTTAATTTCCTCCTTTAAATTTTAAACCCGCCTTTTTAAAAAGCTTCATGCTCTGCTTATCAATCACAACATTCCCCTGTTCACAATGGAGATAATATTTTCCATCTGACACGTACAGATATGCATTGTCTTGATTTATATCCTCAAATTCGTTTTCTATGGTATATGTATTCTCTGGCACATCATACCTCGGCTGAAGAATAAGCGAATACGAAAGCACCAACAGTGCAACCGCAATCACCGGAACGAGAATTCTTCCAATACGCGAACCACTTTGCTTTCCCTCCGCGACCAGACGAAATCGTTCGATCAGATGATCCGAATGATCTTCAAACAACGGCATGGCTCCTGCAGGTTTTCGAAATTCTTTTTCCTGCACACTTGCCTTATACTCTTTTAATATCACCGCCAGATAGTTCCCCCGCTCTGCCGATTTGAGTTTCTTTGTAACCGTCTGGTCACAACGGATCTCAATACTCTGATACATATCTCCTTTTAAAATATACACAAACGGGTTCCACCAGAACACGATACACAGAATGTTGATCAGCTGTATCGTCAGTATATCCTTATTATCCAAATGTGTATATTCATGTAGAATAATATAATGCAATTCTTCACGCGAATATTTTTTGTCCGGAATCAATATCCGTTTCTCAAAAATCCCAATACAACACGGTACTTCTACCGCTGCTGTCTGTACGATCTTAATGTTCCGCTTTTCTTTATCCGTACAAATTTCATCTAAAATATTATTTAATTCTGTATCTTCCGTTTTTTCCATCTCTGAAAAATACGACACAACTCTGTGATACTGTATCAAATACCGCGTCAAAAGAACTGCCATGACCACTCCCCATGCCACCACAAATATATGATAGACATAGATTTCGTGCCTTGCCACACAGGTTATTTCACACCCGAATATCTGATACAGGAAATTATACAGGCTGCCTCCGGATACCACTTTCGTCCATGGCAATTCTACCGGGACGACAAGCCTGATCAGACAAAACAAATATAAAATGATGATTCCTGTCATACTGGATAAATTCAGCAGAACCGATCGTTTTCTGAGAATGTAGCACAGTACAATAAAAATGTTACACCAAACGAACGTCATCCAAACCGAAAATATCGTTATTTGCATTCTTATTCCTCATCATTTTTCAGAGTATCAATAATCTCCTCTAACTTTGCAATAACCTCTGCATTTTTTTCTTTTGCCTGCTTATCTTTTGCTCCGATCAGAGCAGCTGTAATGTTCGCAATAGAACTGCTGTCAATTCCACGCTTAATCAATACAGATGCATAATAATCGTCTTTTGACATAGACGGAGCGAGTTTACGTGCATAAGTCTTGACAGTTTTCTCAAGTCCTACAACTTCCAGATAGCCATCCGTTGTCAGAGACTGAACGGTCTTAAACAATGTAACATTGTTCCATCCGTCTTCTGCCAGGCGCTCTGCCATCTCGTTGGCAGTCAGCGGCTCATTGACCTTCCACAGAAAATTCATTAATTCTTCCTGTCTTACTGTTAAATAATCTTTGTTCTTCATGTTTCTTCCTCCGTAGTTTTATAATTTTATATGTAGTAACTATCATTCTCTGACATTACATATATCACCAACTCTGCCTTATGTGTCTTTTCTACACTAGACAGCCTACTTTATCCTATCATATTTGAATTATAATTTCAATTGCTTCTGACAAGAAATATGCCATTTTAGATAAAAAAAGAATAGCCGTTTTCGCAAACAGCTATTCTCTCTTCTCAGAAACATTTATTTTTGATAGGTGTATGTTCCAACCGAATACTTACCGTGCAGATGTAGCGTCTTTCGGAACCTTTGCCGTATATACTGTTTTATTTGTATCCGTAGTAACTGTTGTTGTCATCTTTGAAAATGTGGTATCTTTATCTGCATTCCTTCGGTATGGTAAATGTTGCAGCCTTATTAAAATTTTTATAGGTTACCGTTGCTTTTGCCTGCGAATAAACAAGTTTCAGATCCTGTCCCAGCTTCTGATACAGCGCCGACATATACCCGTTCATAAACGCTTTCATATCCGCCGTGGTTCTGACTGGACGGCAGGTTTTTTTATCGATCCAACAGGTCACTTTGATTGCCGGCAACGTATTGTAATCCACAGCAGCTGCCGCATTGATCTCTTTGCTCATTCCCATCTGGTCCAAAAATTTCACCACATCGGAGCCCTTTACCTGCGCCGAAATCTGAACGGTATTGATCCGGTTGACTTTTATTTTCTTTTTCACAATTTTTGCATCCGAATACATGGAAATATCCATACCTTTGATCTGATTGGTATAGTTTAAAATCCCTGTTTTCTGATATCCGGAACCATTGGAAGAAATGTACTCCCACAGCAATCCATCCGCATCTTTTGTCAGATAGGCAACCGCCTGGTTCTTAGAACTCATTCCTGCAAGTACTGTGGTTGTATCTGTTACGCTTTTTACCTTCAGAGGACTGTTGTATACGCTTTGCTTTACCACCGTCTTATTTTGAATGATCTGCCCTTCCATTGTCATCTTCTGATCGGTTGTCTGCGTAAAATCATATGATTTTAAGTTTCGCGCCGCTATATCCATCTTTTCCAAATACTGCTGTGCAGACAGCGTCGCCGCACTTACAGGTATAACAGCTACAAATGTGCTGAGTATGACAGACAGTACCAAAATGACCGCAATTTGTTGTTTTTTTAATGCTTTCATCGTTTTCGTTCTCCTTTCTTTATGTGTCGGGCTTAGACGCTGGTTTTATCTCATCCTTTTTCCTATACCATGCACCTGTCAAAATTAATATTACTATTTAATAAAAACTTTGATAATATTTTCATCGCTTTGGCATAAAGATATTGTTTGTTTAATTTTTTCTTGTGATATTCCAGCTCTGTCCCCTTCGTATGTTCTTCCAGTACATGCGTAAAATACCTCTCCCAGCTCAGGTATTTTGTGCTCTCTGTATAGTCACTTGGATTTTTCAGGATACGATAAATCATTGGATCTTTTGAAAACATAACTTTCAGCAACAGCCATTCAAAAGATTCCGGAGCATACAGATAGCAGTTAAAATGATCTTCGATGTACCTGACCGTAGCTCCCATCTCCGGTCCATATGCCGCTCCATCTACAATTATGAGATACGTCTTATTTTCCTCAAAATCAAGTACCTTTTCTGGAATGTTGGATTTTCCATGTGCGCTATGACATTCTGCTGAAACTCTTTCAGCTAAAGCATGAAACATCTCCAACCCTGAATTAGAATCCTCACACAGCACGTAATCCGGCGTAATAAGCCGGGGCGGATAACTTAATGTCGAACTATATACATTCTGAAGTTCATTGACAGTTATCTCATACTCATTATTTAACGTAGCATATTTTCCTGATACATGCATACTATATACTTCTTTAATACTGTATGCCAGCATTGGAAGATATGCGCGTGTAATCAAAACAAAATAATTATCCGCTGAATTCACAATAGACGCAAATTTTTCGCTCCTCATTGAACTGAAATTTTCATCTACAAAAATAATGGATTTCGGATGTCTTTCAATAACATCCTCCCAGTCAAAATCTGTCAATGCATAACAACCACAGTCACAATTCCATGCAATCCCACTGTTTTTCTTCTGGTTCATTTCCTGTATAAGATTATATAAAGTAGTCTTTCCAGTTCCGCTGTCTCCACGTATAATGGTAATATTGCGTGTTAATACAAAGTCATATCTGATCGTATTATCTCCAATTTGAACTCTGTGTTTTCCTATCATATGATCTGATCACCTCACAAAATGAATAGAATTACGATACAACTCTTTGGAATCGTGACAAACAGCCCCGGTATTTTGTATCTTAAGTTCAAATGGTTCCGGAAAATCCATAAAATAATTCAAATTGATCAAAGTATTCTGGTTTTCCGCAATTTTAAGAATCCATTCGGCACAATTTTCACCGCATGCAGTACAATCTATTAACAACTCCGGCTTTTTATAAACAAGGATAAGTGCCTTTACCCCACCAGACAATTTCGATGTCGGAATAATTCCAAGAACAGGACTTTCAATTGCATGGGATGACAATACCTCCGACTTGTCTACCGCCCGGATCATCTCCTTAACAAAAGGGTCCTCAAACCATTTTTGAGAATAGGTATGATTAAAATAGGTGTCTGGGTCATTGATTGCCCCATCAACCTCTCCATAAACGATTGTTAACATAATTATCTCCTGATTTATCCTATACGATTTCACGAATGAAATGTTATTGGTTTTATTGATTAATAAAAATCCGTTATACTTTGCATATAGTATAACGGATTAATATTAAAAATACAATTTTGTTTTAAACAGTGATACGAATCCCTGCCCTGAAAATAATCAAAGAATAAAATAAAATTACTGTAATCACTGTCTTCCATATAAATTAACATATAATCCTTCAATTCGCCTTTTAAATATACGGAATAATTTGTCAGCATATCTTCAAAATCCGCATGCTTAAATGTATTTCCATTGCATGCATCCACCATTTCATTGGAGTTTAACATTATTTTATAATTCTTTTTCTGTATTTTAACTCATTTTAAGTTATAATACAGAATTCAAGTTAAGATTTGCTGTGAATCACTTTTTCTTTACCATGCAACGTTTTTTAAAGAACGAAATACCGTAGCAAAGAATCTTATCGTAATCATCCTCATACTCCTTTACATACATCCGATCATCCATTTGCTGCAAGGCTATATCGCATTCACTTTCCAGATTTTCCAAAACTTTCGTGTACTTTGCTTCAAAGATTGCAACGCGGGCATTGATGGAATCGTAAACGACCACATCACTTCGGCCTTCTCCATGCTCCTTATTGGAATCCACCATATATCCGGCACCTGTGAAGATGCCCGCAAGGAAAGCATGATAGAAGTCTTCCCGGTAGTCATGGTAGCTTATGGTGCGCCGGAGCAGAGCATTCATTTCCTTGGTAATGCCTTCGCTGTCACCGTTCCAGACTGCATCAAACAAAGCATTTCGATTCCACTTCTTCGTACTGTCATCGAACCATTTGATGACTGTTGTTTCAAAAATCTCTTTGATTTCTGCATTCGGAATCATAAGGGCAACCATGCCATCCGGCAACTCACCCTTATAATCTTCTTCACGCGCCTTGGTTAAGTACCCTGTCAGGTACAGCGTACTCCAAAGATTGTCTTCTGAGGAATGTAGATAATCATAGGTCAGGTTTTCATCCACACGCTGAACGATGCAGCCACCAGCCATCAAGGTTTCAAGTTTATTTGTGATGGTACTCCCCGCATAGTCAATAAAGGAACGGATGATTGCATTGTCGCTGGTGTTCTTCCAGTAGCTGATAGGCTTAGCTTTCGGATTGCGCTGCAGTTCCAGCAAATAATTCATTACATCCCACGGGCAGTAAACATCAAAGGCTCCGAAATGGTATCCATCATACCATTTCTTGATGCTCTCAGCCTGCGTTGTCAAGTCAGCATCCTTTAGCAGCAGGTCAACCTCACTCTGTACAAATCCGAAATACTCGTTCAGACGAGAATTTGTGATAGTATCCGATACAAAATTATTTGTTCCCGTAAAAATGCTTTCTTTCGCAATCTTTAAGCAGCCCGTAACAACTGCAAACTGAAGTGCTTGATTGTCTTTTAGGGCCTGCATCAACCCTTTCATAACATCGACCATTTCATTATAATAACCGTTGTTATTCGCTTTTGCTACAGGGACATCATACTCGTCTATAAGAAGAATTACAGGCTTTGCATAATAGCTCTGCATCATCGTTGTCAAAAGCATAAGGCTGCTCTTAACTTCTTTTATAGAACCATTGCCATGTGCAAGATGCTCAAACGCTGTTTTTTGGAATTCTGTAGCACTTTTACTATCAAGCAAATAAAGATGTTTGTTGTACAAATCCGCTATCACCATTGTGAGCATATCGTATGCCCCAGTGAAATCCAGACCGTCTACCTGCCGGAATGAAATAAAGACTGTAGGATACTGATTCATCCACTCATCACATAATGCCTGATGCTCCGCAATTTCCAGTCCCTCAAACAATTCTTTGCTGTTTTTACGGATGTCGAAGAAACTTTCCAGCATACTCATGCCAAGCGTCTTGCCGAAACGCCGTGGTCGAGTGATAAGTGTCACTTCTGCTTTTTCGTCCAAAATTTCCGTAATCAGGTCAGATTTGTCAATATAATAAAACCCACCTTTCCGAATCTTCTCAAAGTCCGAAATGCCAACTGGGATGTTCAATTTTTTCATCTCTGCTGCTCCTTTCGCGTAGCCACACACAGACTTTTTATTGCTTCTATGATACCATGAATCTCATCATATAGTGCCTTCTGTCCGGCAATAATATCCGCATCCGTCTTACGGACAGAATCCAATTCAAATAAATATACATACTTTCGCATCGATCAACCCTTTGTGTAAAAAGTCATTGTTTCCCGCAGACAAGGCTCTTCATAATACTTTCTGACCCGCTCCTGAAGTTTGACAAATAGCGGATAGAACTCCACCGTAATCCGCTCAAAATATTTCTTTGCTAATTCGCCATCATAATCATGAGCCAGTTGATTCCGTGCCCGCAGCATTTCCAGCCACATATCACTTTCAATGATTCCATTGGAGAAAGCCGTCTGTAGCACTTCCCTCGGTGAACCTACAGCAAAATCCAGGATTCCCATATACTTAACTAAAATATCTTTCATAATCTTCCAGGATAAATCAAAGGTAAGATTATAATTCTGTACTGTACCTTCTAACACAAAATCTGCCTGAGGATCCGCCACGGTGCTTTTCTTCAGATTCGCTAAACTATGACAAAAAGAATGATATCGATTAATAAATTTGTTTTCCATACTTCTTAATATCCTCCAGCAAATACTTATTTTCTATTTCATCATAATAAAAGAAATCAATCTTCCTAAGTGTATCAATTTTCTCCACAGCTTCTTCTAACGCCTCATGATCCACTTCTCCGTAAACAACAAAATCAACATCGCTACGACTTGTTGCGGTTCCAGTCGCAAAAGATCCAAATAAATCCAGGCGTACTACATGAAGGCTACGACAAATCTGTGTAACACGCTTAATAATTTCACTTATCTTCATCATATTGAAATCAAATTCCTGGACCATATACACTCTCTCCAAACATAAAATCCGCTATACTGTTTATAGTATAGCGGATTCATTTTAAAAATACAATTTAGACTCGCACATATCTGTGATTTCTGCTATTCGGCTTATCCCTCATATTCAAAAAATTCTTGACTTTTCACCCGTCATTCGCTATTCTGATTTATTTTTGCTTTTTGGCACAGAAGAGGATCGGCACTATGGAATTGACCGTTGGGCAAAACTTTTCAAAACAAAGACATGGGAGGATTTGCGTATGATCACAAAAAATAATGAAACAATGCAAAAAGCTGCGGACTCCTTATATCAGCTCAACTCAGACGCAGTAGCCCGCCAGTGCGCACAGTCACGCGCTGATGCCGCCCCATGTCATCACCTGAGGCGGTTCCTGTTTTTCCTAATCCAATTTGTTATGTAAATTTTCCGCCACAGACTCCATGTACTCGTTCGCCTCCATCTCATACATCAGCTCTGTGAGCTGTATGCTCTTGTTCGTGCGCATTTTGATAAATCCAGTTACTCTTTCCGGTGTCGATGTCAATTACATACTTAATAAAAATCCCCTTTATATATCCTTTGAAACTTTTGTGTAAAATCCCTTCCCATATATCTCCGCTCCGGAGCATGACGCACCGCCATATTAGACACCAGTGCACCATCTAGCAGACTATACCCCCTCACCCTGCTCTGGTACACAAACACGGCTCTTCCTTCATCTATCAAAATTCTATGCAGTCGCTTGGTAATAACTCCCTGATTCGGAATCCCTTCCAATTCTCCCAAGTAAGTCCACTCTCCATCAATTTGGCGAAGAAAGAAAACACCTTTATCTATGCCACGCATCACCCAAAAACAAATTTGGTCATCCACAAATACTGCCCCATTCATAACATGAGAAAATATTCTGCTCAAGATAACCGTTTCCTTATCATCTTTAAGTTGGACTATATTGCCACAAGTGCACACTCTCCACCGTCCATTTTCTGATACTCCAATTACCTTCTCTCGTTCACTCTGCTTTTCCGGGGTTATCGATTTATTTTGCTGTCCAGACGTTTTTACCGCTCCAGCATTTTCCTGATTCAATGTAACGGAGATTGTGTCCGTTCGGAAAATGTGAACTCTGTCAGCAGATATATCAAAACGCAGAATAAAATTCTGAATGCGTTCCAAATCGCCATTCCCGAAACATCCAAAATACCAATGCAATCTCTTGCTATCTTTATTTTGCCTTATAACCTCCGCAAAATAATCCCAATCCACCGGATACAAGGAATGTCCTATCGTAATAACCTTATCAATTTCCGAAAGACCTTCAAAGAAATTCTTATGTGCATCAATAATTTTGTCGCAATGTTTCGTCAAACTATCATCCGCTTCTACAATTTCTCGAAGAGCAACTTGCTGCGCATCATAGATCATCTGCATACGATTTCCGGACAAATTAATTCCCTTCCAATTCTCCTCGAAGTCAAATTGTGAATCACTTGCTTGCGGTTGATGTCCCAAAACCAGCTTGTCCGCTGGCGCTCCTTTGTTCATTCTCCGACATCCATGTATGTAACAGACATCACTTTCCGGAACTCCATATAATTCCTCTATGAACTCTGTATAATTAAAATCAAGAAACTTCCGTTCAAGGAAATCGCCTGTCTGAATAATACTTTTGAGCGGACGACAATCCGTATAAACCTGTAAAGAATTAATCCACTTCGTAAACCTATCCATCAATTCCACCGAAAGCTCCATTGCCGGTGCTGCTGCCATCTCAGCTGCAGCAAAAAAATCTGCAGCCTGCGCATCCTCATCATAAGCATCCATGGCATCCAACAACGTATCCAGAACAAATGGCTGACTCATTGCTTCAACGTTCATTGTTGCCAAAGCGCCTTCAAAATCGGCCCATAAGTCATCAGACTCAAGATAGTTTTCTAAAACAAAGCGAATATGACTGTGCTTCCCAATCGTATTTCCAAAATCATAATAGCTTGACCTCACTCCATGCATCAGATCAAATCCATTTCCAATGATATAGAGAATTTTTTCCTTCGGATCCGGAACTACATGCTCCAACGGAATGATGTCAAACTGCCCTTCCAAGTCCTTAAGAGCACTATAATACCGCTTAACATCCTCAGCCTTTTTCCTCTGCCATTCTTGATTCTCCTTCTGTTTCCGTTCCTGCGCTTGTTTCGCATAGTGTACCTTACGGCATATCGGACAATACTTCGGTAAAGGACGCTTTCTCACAGAAAAGTATTCCTGCTCGGATTGTCTTATTACAAATATTTGATTACAGTTTTTACACGTGACTTCTACATCTCTCATATGCGTTCTTAACTGAAAACCTCCTCTGCCTGTCTCAAAAGTATATCCTAACCTTTTGGGACTACACTTTTTTGACCATCTTAATATTTTAGTCTATTTTCTCAAATTTGCTGCTGGCATTCTATGTATGGACTATGGATCGTTTACCTCATATTCAAAAAATTCTTGACTTTCCCCCCGTCATTCGCTATTCTGAGTTCACAACACATATATCCATTTCAAGCAACTCGGTTGCCAGATCATAACGAACCATTTTCCGGTTCAATTATCAATGGATAATACAATTAAATATTTTAAATCATTCTGATTTATTTTTGCTTTTTGGGGGTGTGAAAATAAATCCTTATGATATATACTAAAGGAAAGGTAACATACTATATGGAGAAAAGCAACGTACCTGATTTTGAAACCGCAACCGGAACTATCGATTATGGTTTCACTAATGATTATGTATTTCGTAAGATCCTGCAGGAGAACAACGATGTGCTGAAAGCCTTAATCTGTTCCATCCTGCACATGGAGCCGGATGGAATTAAAGTTACTGTGACAAATCCAATTTCACTCGGCGAAACATTCTCTGCCAAGGATTTCATACTGGATGTCCGGGTCGTGCTCAATGATGGCCGACTGATTGATCTCGAAATGCAGATGACCGACGAATACAACTGGCCCGATCGTTCTATTTCTTACGCTTCGCGGAATTTCGATCAATTAAAACGCGGAGAATATTACATCAATGCCAAGCCGGTGCACAGTATCGGATTTCTGAATTTTACCTTGTTCGAGGATAATCCGGAATTTAATGCATTATATCAGCTTCTGAACGTCAAAACCAAGCGGCTGTACAGTGAAAAGTTTTCGATTCATGTGATTGATCTAAGCCGCATCGATCTTGCCACAGAAGAGGATCTGCACTATGGAATTGACCGTTGGGCAAAACTTTTCAAAACAAAGACATGGGAGGATTTGCGTATGATCACAAAAAATAATGAAACAATGCAAAAAGCTGCGGACTCCTTATATCAGCTCAACTCAGACGCAGTAGCCCGCCAGTGCGCACAGTCACGCGCTGATGCCGCCTATTGGGAAACCATAAAAAACAATAAGCTTCGCTATCTGGAAGAAGCCAATTCACAATTGACGCAAACCATTGATCAGCAAGCTTCTCGGATTGACCAACAGGCCTCGCAGATTGACCAACAAACCTGGCAAATCAATCAACAGGCCTCTCGTATCGCTGAATTGGAAGCCGCCCTTGCTAAGCAAAACAAATAATATGTAGCACCGAACCGCCCCATGTCATCACCTGGGGCGGTTCCTGTTTTTCCTAATCCAATTTGTTATGTAAATTTTCCGCCACAGACTCCATGTACTCGTTCGCCTCCATCTCATACATCAGCTCTGTGAGCTGTGCAATCTCGATCGGATCATCCGTTTCCTGACGGAATTTACGAATCGTTCCATACGCAATATTTTGCGCAGGTCCTAAAACAATCGAACGCATGAAATCCCACAATTTCTTTTGGCTATATGCCCCCTCGGAACATGCCTTTCTAAAATCTTCCCATACCCTTTTAAATATCGGTTCCCGAACCTCTCCATCACTATGAAAAAGATACTCATATTTTGAAAATATATCATCTTCCTCATCTGTATGCTCTTGTTCGTGCGCATTTTGATAAATCCAGGTAAATGAATTAATTTCTTTAATAAACGCTGCCGTATCTGCATCCGGCCCAAACGAGCCATCGTATTCACCGCAGCTCCAATCTTCCTCGTTAAATTGCTTCGGTTCACAGCCAACCTCTTCCACCAAAGAAACCGCAATATGGTACAAATCATCCTTGTACCGCTCACCCAGACCGATTCTCTGCAACGCATCGAACAGATCGATCACTTCCACCTGCGTTCCGAAATACTCCAGATCCCGATCATTGATCTTCGTATCGATTTTGTTCAAAAGCACTCTTGCCGATGCTTCCGGCATCTCACACAGACGCCGCACTCTGCCGATGTCGCGAAGCAGATCAAACTTGCTGTTTTCAATCTTCTCTGCCGGACTTTGTTTCTGAAAAACAATACTTGGGTTATTCCCATATGTCTTCTCAATGACCGCATCCTCTCCAAGTATCTTTACCAGATTCGTGATCAGCTGTCGGCGCTGCTTATTATCCAGATAAAAGACTACCGTCTTAACATCATCCCGCTCGAGGAATTCCCGCAAGAGATCCCTGTCCGTAACATCCAAAGAATGTCCGAATATATATAACATTTTCGGTTCATTTGCCAGCAGCCACTTCTTGTATTCATTGCCTGTTCCTTTATAAATCCGCTGATAAAACTTCTTGAATTCAATAAAATCAATCTCTGCAGCTCTACGATCCTCCGGCAAATATTCATCAATACCAAGGACCATATTGTTCTTCTCAATGGTTCGTTCAACCCGATTGGCATTTTTATCGCCTTTTTTTCTAAGTCGAACCCGAAATCGATCTGTATGATCAGTAGCCATACCATGAACAAATGACGGCAGGGTATTCGTATCATACTTGCCATATACTTTCCAAAATGTATCCGTATAGTTAAACGAAATCACATTATCCGGATGAATCTGCGCAATATCCGGATTGTACAGTATAATCTTCTTCCCGCCAACATAATCATCCAGATAAATCTCCAATGCACAGATCAACTTATTCAACTCCAGCATAAGTTTATCAATCGTTTTGGGGATAGCTTCCGGAGTCAAATCTTCCTGTTCAAGAATCTCTCTTAGTTTCTCTTTGTAATGATAGTACTCTTCTGTCCGGGAAGAACTGCCTGCAATCTTTTGAAATTCATCAAGATCCTGAACAATTCTCGATATCTCACTTTCGAAATCGATCCAGTTCTCCTTATTCTTTAGATGCTGCTCTCTGACCTTAATAAAATAATCGATCCACAGATTATCCTTCGTCATCGCCTGCAACGCCTCTACTTTATAGTGATTCTTCTTATCGGAAAATAACTTTTCAAAATAGTCGCCTTTATCAGCATCGCATCGTGGCTTAGCCTGTCCCTGATAGACCCTTGCATAATATCCCCGAAAAGTAATGATATAATCCAAAAAATCCGTGTATTTTGTAGGCAGACCGTGTTCTAGGTCAAAGCCGTTTCCAATCATTAGTATCTTCATATCTCCCGTACCCTTCTTGTCTGTTTCGAAGTTTGCACCCAACCACAAGCTAGTGTATCTCTCATTCCATTATTCACACGAAACAAACTGTATAACCTTCTTCTCAATCATATCCATAGCATCTTCCTTGCCAAACGCAAGAATCAGATTAATCACCTTTACATTCCACATAATGGATCCACGTGAATCAATAAAATGAGAATAATTGGAAAAAAGCAACTCAAAATTGTGAACTACTGCATTCAACAATCGTTCCAAATCGACCCATCCCGGCACCTCATTTGTATAGTCGCCGTTTCTTCCTCTTCGCAATTCGCACTCATGTCAAGATTTATTTTGCTAATTGTGGTGCTAGAATATAAATAGTACAAGCCAAAATGAGAAATTCCAAATACATATTAACATGGTACAATAGAGACATGCTGAAGGAGGATCTCATATGGCAAAGCAACATGACAAACAATTTAAACTTGATGCAATCCAGTACTATCAAGATCATAAAGATCTCGGAGTACGTGGATGTGCAGAAAATCTTGGCATCGGCTACAGTACATTAACAAAGTGGCTGAAAGACTTCCGAGAATCAGGTGATATTCCTGTTCGTGGTTCTGGTAATTATGCATCTGATGAGCAGAAGGAAATTGCCCGTCTCAGACGTGAATTACGTGATGCAAAAGATGCACTTGATGTGTTAAAAAAAGCAATCAACATTCTGGGAAAATGACGGAAGCCATTTATCTTGAAGTGTCTGAGAAGACGGAAGCTGCCAAAAAGGCTGGACGCCGGGTTTCCGTCTCCGGAATGTTGAAATTTTTAGGTGTCTCTCGCTCAGGATATCTTGCATGGCTCCACCACGTACCTTCTGATACAGAAAAACGTCGTAAAGCTGTAAAAGCAAAAATACAGGATATTTATGATGATTCCAAGCAGAACTACGGTGCTCCGAAAATCACTGTAGAACTTCGAAAAACTGGTGAAGTCATTTCGGAAAGAACCGTTGGTACATATATGCGCCAAATGGGAATCCGTGCCCAGTGGAGCAAACCATGGACCATCACCACAAAAGATTCTGATTTCAGCACAGAATTACAAAATATCCTTGATGAACAGTTTAATCCTGACCGCCCGAATGCTGTCTGGTGTTCGGATATCACCTACATCTGGACAATAGACGGATTTGTCTATCTGACCAGTATTATGGATTTATTTTCCAGAAAAATCATAGCATGGACACTTTCAAAAACACTGGAAGTATCCTGCGTGATTGATACAATAAACAAAGCCAAAGCTCGCCGAAATATCGACCAGCCATTGATCATTCACTCTGATCGTGGCAGTCAGTACGTTGCGACGGAATATAAAAAAGTAACAGAAAATATGCAGCGTAGTTACTCAAAGAAAGCATTTCCGTGGGATAATGCCTGCATTGAATCCTTCCATTCGATTATCAAACGTGAATGGCTCAACCGCTTTAAAATTTACGATTACAAGCAGGCATACCGCTTGATTTTCGAATATCTGGAAGCTTTCTACAATACGAAACGAATTCATAGCCATTGTAACTATATGTCACCAAATGAATTCGAACGATTGTATGAAAGAACACACACTGAGGCTGAGCTTCTAGCGGGTTAAAATGGGAAAAGTTTCTCATTTTAACTTGTACTAAATCTTGACATAGGACCATTGTATCGAAAAGGGCACTTGAAAAATCAAGCACCCTCATGTATAATTTACTCAGAAAGGTTATCGGATGTGTTATCCGATTTGCCCTCAGTAAAGTTAAACTACAAAGAATAGCATCCTCAACTTTGGACGGTCTGGGATGCTATTTCTTTTTATTATGATTATCTATGTAAGACAGTGCCGCAAAAACTACTAGCAATAAAGTAAGCACTTCCATTGTGTTCATAGGGCATCACCCTCTTTCGTAATACTAGAGGGCATCTTAATAATCGGAAATCCACATCCTACTTTCTTTTCAGTTATACAAAACGTATTATAGCATAGCGTGAACGCATGTTCGATTCAAAATTCTTGACTTTTTTCCTGCCATTCGCTATTCTGAGTTATTTTTGCTTTTTGGGGGGCGAGGAAGGAAAGAAGGAGTGAGAATCCAAACGGTTCATAGAGAGCAGTCAGGATGTTTGTGATGATCTTGCCGAGTAAATCAATCGTTTCTTTCATCGTTATTTATAGATCACTGAACAGGTCGGCCTTATACACGCCATTCGCCAACATTTTCTTGAAGCTGTCTTTCACTGCTGCGACATCCTCATGGTAGGTCATGCCGTACCAGGTGTCGTTGGTCTTCAGAACCTTCACAGACATCTTGCCCTGCTCCAGCAGCTCACCGATGAAGATGGGGATCAGATACTCGGCTTTCTGAGGATTACCCGGTACTTCTTTCTGGAAAAACTCTTTGAATCCGTCCTCCAGTACATCCAGAAAATCAGGAGTCAAGCCCCACATATTCATGGAGACCAGAGAATACACGTCGACTGCCACACCATCTACCTCTGCTCCATCTGCAGTCTTTACGATGTTCTTGGTCTCCACAACCTCAGTCAAGTTGTTATCCTCGTCCATCTTGCAGATACCACGAGTCACACCGCCATTATCAGACAGGGTATTCTTCAGCACAAAGCCAGCCATGCAAGACTCACCGCCATTTACCAGATACTCGTGGACGGCCTTGAAGCCTTCTTTGCCATAGTAATCATCTGCATTGATCACAATGAACGAGGTATCGATTACTTCCTTCGCTGCAAGCACGGCCTGTCCAGTTCCCCACGGCTTTGTACGTCCTTCCGGCAGAGTTCCCGGAATATCGTTAATGTCCTGAAAAGCGTAATCCACCGTTACATTATGAGCAGAGCAAATAGCTGCGATACGATCACCGATGACCTCTTTGAATTCCTTCTCGATATCCTTACGGATAATAAATACTACATGGTTGAAGCCAGTCTCAATTGCATCATGAATGGAATAATCCATGATGGTATGTCCAGTATCATCCACTGGCTCCAACTGCTTAATTCCTGTTCCGAAACGGCTACCGATACCAGCAGCCATGATAAGTAATATTGTGTTCATATCTCTCCTTATTGTGTTCATATTGCTTTAACTGAGCATCCTTAACACATACAGATTCGTAATTTCTTTATGTTATACTTTCTTTAGAAAACTTTTAGAACATATTTACTCATTTTATTAGTATTTCAAAGGGTCTGACCCCAATGTCTCAACTCCTTTGTATATTCTCCGTTTCGTCCTCTTCTCAATTCATATGTAAACTCTAACCCTGAATAAGTTTTAAAAATGTTTCCTTGAAAAAAACATACTGCATCCCATAAGTTTTCCCCAGTTGACTTCCTTTGTAAAGTCTCAAACAAATTCTGTTCCTTCATATTTTATATAGCTTCCCTTTTATCTTAAGATACAAGAATTTCAAAAAAAGTTTTATGTTCTTTAACTTTAAAAGTTCTACGATATCTACATTGGGCAATATTTCAGCCAGCTCATTGGTTTTATTTTCTCGAATAAGGATCTGATTCAAGTAGCTAAACATTGTTTCAAAATATAAAAATGATGTTTTCTTTTTACTTTGTTCTGTACAAGTAAAGTCCTGCTTTTTTATTTCCTCCATCACTTTATATTTCGATAGATATTTGTCCAGTCGATTATTATTAACAGCACTACCCTCTCTATTCCGATAATAATACAGTTTTTCATTTGAAACTGCAATTGTACTACAATTTTTCAAGTACTGTAATACAAACAACAAATCTTCCCAGACCACTATATTTTTCAGAAATTTCAAATTATTATTTTCTATAATTCTTTTTTGAAATATCTTGTTCCATAAATAACCATCATAATTGGAGCCACACAATATATTTTCTATCACACCAGACGCATTAACACCGGAAAATCCATAAAATAATTCAGATTGATCAAAGTATCCTGTTTTTCCGCAATCCTAAGAATCCATTCGGCACAATTTTCACCACATGCAGTACAATCTATCCATAACTCTGGCTTTTTGTAAATAAGGATAAGAGCCTTTACCCCGCCAGACAATCTTGTTGTCGGAATAATTCCAAGAACAGGACTTTCAATTGCATGGGATGACAATACCTCCAACTTGTCTACCGCCCGGACCATCTCCTTAACAAAAGGGTCATCAAACCATTTTTTTGAATAGGTATGATTAAAATAAGTATCGGGGTCGCTAATTGCTTCATCGACCTCTCCATAAACAATCGTTAACATAATTATCTCTCCTGACGCATATACAGTTTTATTTAATTACTAAAAATCCGTTATACTTTGCATATAGTATAACGGATTAATATTAAAAATACAATTTTGTTTAAACAGTGATACGAATCCCTGCCCTGAAAACAATCTTCTATTTGTCGAGGCTCTCATATATCTTCTCTGCATCATAGTCCGGTGCTGCTTTTTCTACCGCTTCATATATCGGGCGCAGGGTATCCACGCTTTCTTCCAAGTCTTCTGCCACGGCCTCCATCGTATAGCCTTTTTGTACTTTTTTTACTGTAATCTTTATTATTTTAAGTATCTCTCCTCTTGAAATACCGCGCTTTTCTCCGCGCTTTTCTCCTCTTTTTTCTCCTCTCTTTTCCGCCTTTTTTTCTCTTTCTTCAGCAACTTCCTGTGCATACTTTTCTACTGCCTCACACATAAGTTTTCTCCCACCTTTCGTCTCCTTGAAATGTTTCACTCCATCTGCCAATGCCTTATTTTCTATCTTTTCCGCTTCGCTTTGATGAAAATCTCTTATCAACCTTCCGACTTCATCATCGCCTTTATATTTTCCATTTACATATATAATATGTGAACCATCCGAAAACAACTCCCCAGTTTCCTCTATATGTCTATTGATATGATACACTGGCAGCCCTTTTCCAAACTTATCATGCTTATAAATAAAGATCACATAGGAATCCTTCAGGTCTCTGAACTTCTGCTTTTTCTTTAACATCCGGGCGTCTGTCATGCTGCTGTGAAAACGGGCACGTCTGATATGCGCTCCCTCTGCTCCACCTTGTACCTCAATGTCAATTTCCTGTCCGTCTTCTTCCTCTGCATGCACATCTAAGGTAATATTTCTTCCGTTTGTAACTGGATTTTTGAAATTTTCCTGCCCCTTGACACTTACCACCTTAATCTTTCTTCCAAGAATGATCTGCAACACGTATTCTGTTGCTTCGATATTCTTATCAAACACCCGGCTCATCAGATCATCATCAAACAGTGTCAACTCATCTATGATTTTGTTGATACGTTCCTCGTTTGCCATCCCACTTCTCCTTCATTATAATTGCATTTTATTATTTTTACAATGTAAATTATAGGTGCTCTTTCCCCATATGCGCACCTATTTATCGAACGTTCGTTCTATTTTATCAAAACATATCGCAGTTGGCAAGCGCCCTTTGCAGGAATTATAAAATAATTTTAGCCGCCTAAAAATTAATTATCCTTGAAAGCAGTAAAATATCAAGCTCTCGCAATTAAAAAAGAGATTTTCTAATAAAAATATGTAAACCTATGAACTACTTACTTTGCCTTTCCCTCACTCCCAAACAACGAAATCTTCTTTTTAATCAGTTCCTTAACTGCCTTTCTTGCCTCCCCAGCTGCATTCTTTGGATCATAAATATCCGGTGTCTCTGCATAGCTTTTTTTTATAGCTTGTGTCCAAATACATCTTAATTCTGTAGCTATATTAATTTTGCAAATACCATTTTTAATACAACTTCTAATTTGATTGTCGTTCAATCCAGATGCCCCGTGTAAAACTAATGGGACATCAACTTTTTTTCTAATTTGATCCAACCTATTTATATCCAATTTAGGGGTTGATTTATACTTTCCGTGCGCAGTGCCAACAGCTACTGCCAATGAATCCACCTTTGTATTTCGTACAAAATCATTTGCTGTTTCAGGATCTGTATACATTAATTCTTCCACCCTTAAATCTCCTGGTTTCCCGCCAATTGCCCCCAGTTCGCCTTCTACGGTAATATCAAAATTTCCACATAAAGCAGTAACTTTCGCTGTCAACTCTACATTTTCCAAATATGTAAGTTTAGATCCATCTATCATAGCAGATAAATAGCCACTTTTAATAACTCCAATAACATCTTGATAGCTTTCGCCATGATCTAAGTGCAAAGCAACTGGTATTTCTGAATTTTCACAAGTTGATTTTACCATTGAAGAAAATATATTTGAAGACGCATATTTCAATGTATTAACAGAAGTAGCCAAAATTATAGGTGATTCCATTTCTTCCGCCGCCTCGATTGCTGCCTGAACAAATTCCATATTTTCGATATTAAACGCTCCTATCGCATAACCTTCGCTCTGAGCTTTTAGCAGCATTTTTCGTGTATTTACATATGGCATTCCACTATAGCTCCCTTCTCAATTTCAAAATTTATAAATCATACTTTTCCATCAACATTTCAAGAATTGCCAGATCACTATGATAAGTCACTTTTAACATATTTTCACCACCTTCCAAAAAAAATGGTTTTATTCCATATTGTTCATACATAATACGCGTATCGTCCGTATAATCAAAATATTTTCCAGACGTATATGCTTCATAAAATAAGTCAAAATCAAATGCCACCGGTGTAGATAGTTTATATAATTCATTTCTATTTAAATAGCTTCCATCTCTCTTTACCACAGTACTAGTTAATGGCAATGCATACGTAGTACTTTTATGTTCATCCTTAATAATCTTCTGTATTTGTTCTAGTGTAATCAATGGTCTAGCTGCTTCCAATATAATTACTCTTTCATATGCTTTTCCCTTTTCTTTTAAATACGTCAACCCATTAATTACGGATTGAGATCTTGTAATCCCCCCCTCTGTATCAACCCCTACAACAACAATATCCTCATCTGAAATAAATTTGCATAATTTATCATGAACATGTTTCCATAATGGTTTTCCTTTAATTTCCAAAAACTGTTTTTTCCCCCCGAATCTTGTTCCTTGTCCTCCCGCTAATACAATTGCACATACATCACTCATTTTTACTTCCTCCTTCAAACAAATTTAAAAAATTTTTTTTTGATAATTTATCATATTTTGTGTAATTGTTACTTAAATCAACATAAACTCCACCATGATTATTATTTCCAACCACAAATTTCATATACTCACCATACTGTTCTTTCAAAATCAGATCATACTCTTTAGGCACAGATATACTAATATCCTCAAATGGTACTTCTATAGTTTCCCTAAGCCATTCAGGCTCAAACAAAACATTTCGTAAAGAATTAGTCACTTCAAATGAAACATTCTGGTATTTGAATTGTTCCTCTAAACTTCGATAAATAGAACAAGTTTTTTCAAACTCTCGAAAGAGTTTTCTTTTTCCTCCATAAATATTTAACTTTACTTGATAAAAAAATTTTAAAATAACATAAATTGTATGGTCATACATTTTCGCCACATGTGGATGTTTTCTCCCCATATAGTATTTTGGCTTTGTCATTTTAGAGTATGTCAAAAGAATTCTGCTATATAAATCTCTTTTCTTTTTTTCATCATTTGGTATCTTGTCCAAAATAAAAATATCTATAAAAACGCCTCTATGATATTTTTCACCATAATCTCCAACTAACAGACAAGTTGTATCATTCATTCTCAATTGTGCATGGGATCTCACAATTTTGTCAGTCAATGCATTTTGGAAAAAAACTTGCGAACAGAATTGATTGGATACCTTTTCTAATTTCTCATACTCATCTCTAGTCATCATAATATCTATATCATCATCCCATGGAATATACCCCTTATGTCTAATAGCTCCAAGTAAGGTTCCTCCACATGCATAATATATAATGTTATTTTTTTTACAAATTATTTGAAATTCTTTCAACAACTTTAACTGTACATTCCAAATTTTTTTCATATCCATAGATATATAATATCCATCTCTCTTTTCAGCATCTAAATTCATTTCAACTTCTTCCCTTCTTGTTCTTAAAATATAAAACTCCCCGCCTAAGCTCAATAAGCATCCACTCATCTTTTTCTATCATTAATGCAATCAAATACGTTGCAATTCCTATCACAACCTGACAAATCAAAACCATAAGTTTTGACACATGCAGATAATTTTCCAAACCTATCACCACAAAAAACATCAATAATCCCGCAACTATCTTTTTATACATACACCTTAATAAATTTCCAAGTTTCATAAACCCATTACAATTCTTCACATATAAAAAAGTAATACTCAATTCTGCAACAACAGAAGCAAATGCAGCTCCATTAGCTCCATATTTTCCAATCAAGCACAAATTTAAAATTAAATTAACAGCAGATCCACACAACAAATATTTCGTACTATCATTCCGCCTGCCACTGGGAGTATAATATTGTGACCCTAGGCAATTGCTAATTCCGATAATTGTTATAATTGGTGCAAAAATATATAAGAGAGTAATTACTTGATCATATCCTTTTCCAAAAAAGAGTGGAACCAAAATCTTTGCAACTCCAGCTATCCCAAACCCACATCCAATTGTCATAAACAAAATAAAATCTATCGATTTACTTATACGATCTCTTATTTCTTCCATTTTATTGTCTACAAATAAATAGGATATTCTTACTCCTACAACTGCATTAACCGCATTAAACGAAACACTCTTTGCCATATTAATAATCTTTGTAGCTTGTTCATAATAACCATTCTGTGCATCATTTTGTGTAATTACCCCGATTAATGTTTTATCTAAGACTGTGTAAATTGAAGTAGCAATTGTTGGAATAAAGTACATTAACATCTGTTTAAAATGATCCTTAAGCATTAACGATTTAAAAGTAATTTTACATACATAGTGTGGCAAATAAATCCACATCGATAAATTTGCCAACATTGTTGTTATAGCCATAATTAAGATATACAAAACCAAATCATTTTCATCTTTTACAAACATAAAAATAGCAACAATTCCAATTGTTTTAAACAACATATTGCATGTAACTGTCGTTTTAAAATTCTCTAATCCATTATAAAACCAACTGATATCAAACATTGCCCCAAAAATATATGGAATCATTGCAATGTAATATATTTGATTTTTCTTATCGAAAAAAATCAACCCAATCCATGCTAGTAAACATACAATACAGGTTAATACGGTTATCAACTCAATTTCATAAAACTTCTTGCTATATGCTTCTTTATTATCTCTGGCTTGCGATATTTCTCGATTTCCATAGCTCGCGGTTCCCAGTGCTGCAAACAAAAGGAAATAGGATTGTATTGACCCAGTATAACTTTGTATTCCAATTCCATCAGGACCTAAGACTCTTGATACATATGGAGCAGTTATAAATGGTGTTATCATGGTGAAAATTTGAAACATCATGCTATATACAAAATTATACTTTAAATTATTCTTTGAAACCTTCACTTTTTGTTTTATTCTCCATATTCTATTAAAGTAAAAAGAGCAAACCTGTTTTCATATCTTTGATTTTATTCTCTCTATTCTCCTTTACCCAATACAAATCTAGTATTTTCTAAATATTGATCTGTATGGGAATACCTGTTCAGCCCCATTCAAAACATAAAATATAAACAACACACCAAATAGTATTATACTTGCCATATACAACAACATTCTTTCTTTTTTGTTGTTTACATATTTGCGTATCGCATTTGGAATCAATATAAACTGCGCAAATGAAAAAATTCTTACAACTCGGTAAGCTGCCGGAACAATTCCATCTAATGCACACACACATAAAAGTGCACATTGACTCATAAGCGTAATATTCCACTCAATTTGATCCTTGCCTGTTATACTCTGAAATACTTTATTATTTTTCTTTTCAATATACACAAATAAAATCAAGATCAGAAATTGCATTAGAATATAATACCTTCCTATCGTATTACCTGTATATGCCGACAACTCCTGTGCCTGAAAATATAGCTGTAATCTTGGAATATATCTGGCAAAGAGCTGCACAATTCTTCCTCCGATAATCTGCATCACTCCAAATGCCACTATTGAAACAATTAAATATGTAACTGCAGATAACATAATTCTATCTGCAAAAAATAATAATAAAAAAATCAACGATACCTGATGCATCGATGCTGAAAGTAATACCCAGACTATAAACGCTAGTTTTCTGCCCTCACACAGACATTCCATTGCAAGTAATAAAAATGCAGATGCAAGTGACTGTCTTACATTATTTAATGATACAAAATATGCAAAAGTCAGATACAGCAATAAAATAGATAACGCATATACTTTTGATTCCCTATAAATCTGTCGATACACAATTCCAACAAACAAAATAGAACAAATTACGATTATCCACTGTCCATCGTTGGTAAAAAATGAAACTATTTTATTTAATAAATAAAAACCTATTTCATAATATCCCCTATCTCCCCTGGCAATACTATTAAACTGCGGAATATAAGTATAGGAATAATCGGTTCCTAATCCGTAGCGTAACGAAGAAACCAGCAATGGAAACAATAGGCTGATACTTATCATCCCATTTCTTTTGATGTTTTTCATGTAAATAGTGCTCTTGGATTTTTTCTTTTTCTTTTCTGCATAAGGTACCAAACAACCACTTATGACCGAAAAAATAATCATAATTGCATATATCATCTTTGACTCCCACGTTTTATCCAAAAACGAAACCTGTTAGTAAATCTTCTTCTCACAAGCCGAATACGATCAAAAACAGGTAATTCCATATGAATCACCGGTAAATGTTTTACCACCAATTTATTTTTAATTACCCAGACATTCAACAACCGCTCCGACAAAAAGCCATACAATCTTTGCTGATAAGTATTTAACTTTGCTAGGTCTACTTGTTTTTCCAGCACAAATAGGATCGAAAACAGCCATTCACAATATGCATCAAAAATTTCTCTTTTGCAAAAAAGCATATTGAACAACGATGCCTTATTTTCATTAAAATAACGATCATATGTTTCTATATAATCTGGATATTTTGTTTCAATTATCTGACGTAATTTATCAAAAATTTCTTCCGTACAACAATGAAGCAAAATTTCTTCTTTTGCATTTTGCTTAAAATACTCTACATAAGGAAGAACTATATCTACACTTTTCAAGCAATTCAATAAATATTCATATGAACAGATATCGGAAATTTTATTACTAAGATTGTTTCTTCCAAAATATCTTCTATAATGCACCAATCCCTTATATGAATCATCTGTATTTTTCCAAATCCAATAAAGGCCTGTCAGCTCACAATAATTTGCATTTTTCCCTGAAATATGATTACCTATATTATCCCTCAGATACCCATATTTTTCTTTTCCCTCTGCACCAACCTGTAATGCACAGTACCCATTCAGATTTGGCACATTAAACTTTTTATGTGTTGCAATATAAATCATTAGACTCCTATTATCCTCTATATAGTTTCATAAAACCATTTACCGTATCTACAATATCAAATTTTGCATTTTTCAGAATATCATAAGCCTTTATTCGATCTCTTTTTTCTTTCCCATAATGAATAATGGTATCCAACCATTTTGACACATCACGGGCATCAATTCCAAGATAACTTACCGCCTGTGTAATTTTTGCTTCCCTCGTAATCGTATCCGAAAAGATAACAGGCAATCCAGATGCCTGTGCTTCCACTCCAACAATTGGAAGTCCCTCAAAATGGGACGGTAATGCAAATAAATCCATCGCCATAAACAATTCATGAACCTTCTTACTAACACCATAATAAATGACGTAAGAGTCCAAACCACAGGCATGTACTTTCTCCCGAAAAGCTTTTTCATTTGGTCCTTCTCCGACCAACAACAATTTTGCATGTAAACCGCGCTCCCGAATTTGTTTCAAAATTTCCAGAAAGAAGTCATGATTTTTCTGATAACAAAACCTTCCAACGTGACCGATCAATAATTCGTCACTAATTTGTAATTGTTTACGCACCATTTCACGTACAGTCTGTGAAAAGCGAAATTTCTGTAAATCAATTCCATTTTGTATCAAAGTAATCTCTTTTGCGGCAATATTTGGAAACATCCATTCTGCAGCAATATCAGAACATGCCACATAATCTGTCCCGATCCATTTAAGCAATCTGCGACATCGTCTGTGAATCCACGCCTTTAACCATCGATGATTTCCATCAACACCTGCTGCATGCGAATGTAATATAATTTTAGTGACTCCCGCAGTTCTTGCAGCCATTCCAGATACCATCAGCTTATTCGCCACATCTGCATGAATATGTACACAGGTATAATTTTGTTCACGAATCAGTTTTTTCAAATGAAAAAAACAAATGAATTGCTTAAGCCACTTATTTCCATCATATCCCACATAGTATACCTTTGAACCACATTTTTCAAAACTTTGTATATTTTCTTTATCCGTAAACTTTTCGATTGCAGCTATATCAATCTGCATATCCTTCGGCTTATTTTTTACAACATTTTTTACTAAAGAAAACACTCCTCCCAAATACAAATCATCGACATTTACTTCCAATACCTTATCGCTCATATTCTTTGTATCAGCCTTTCTATTCTGTTTTTCCTTCCCACAAGCCACACATGAATCCCCGCTTTATGCGCACCTATCATATCTGCTTTGATACTATCTCCGATGTGAATCATGGATTTTAAATCTATTTGCCAGTCCTTACACGCAATTTGAAATAATTTCCCTGATAACTTATTTTCTCCATATGTGTTTGATACATATAGTTTCTCATAGTCATTGATCCCGCACCTTTGTAACATTGATACAATCACGGTTTCCGGAAGATACATATCTGAAATAAGCAGAACTCTCTTTCCTTTTTGTATGCACTGCTCATAAAAAGGAAATATTGTTTCTTTCTTATGGCAGTTTTCCAATTCTATTTGCACTTCTGTCTTTTGTAACAATTCTACTATATCAGACTTATATGTATCAACCAACTCCTGATAAATTTGATCTAATGTAATCTCACAAGATTTCTCTCGGGCCTTTTTTTCTGCACGTATCCTGTTTTCGAGAAATTCCCGGCGATGTTCTTTTCCCAAAACTTTCTCCCCAACAATTTCAAATATATCAGTTGGTTTTGATACGCTGCGTTCAATCAGGGTATCAAATATATCAAAACTTATCGTATCAAAATGTGTTAAAATATAAGCGGCAATTACTTGATTCATTTTCTAAATATCCTGTAAATATAAAAATAAGGAAACGGTATCTTGAACACAGATTTGAGAAATCCAGTTTTCCATACACTATTGCTTAACGCATGCATTAACTCCCTCGGTTTGTATTGTACTAACTTTTTCTGACTCACATAATATTCTTTTTCCCCATCTGTATTGTAAAAAAAAGAAAACAATTTAACCATTTTTAATGTAGGATTTTTCCCAATGGCAATCAACGGTTGTGCAAACTTTACATAATCCTCATCCTCTTTTAAATAATTTTTCTTTTGTTCAATATAATCAAGAGCCCCCTGCTGCCATTCCTTAATACAACACACCAATTTCTGTTCTTCTTCATATTCATAGTGGGCGTAAACCGGCCAAATCTTATCTCCTACTTGCCTATAACTGTCCGTTGAGCCTTCGGTACTCTGTAACATTCTTTCCATGATCCCTAAGGAACATAAAACACTCTTTCTTTGTTTTAGATTTTGTGGATTATATAAATATCCACTACAAAATCCACAAATTGGAAATTGAGGAGAGATTCCAATATAATATCCATAAATTTTTAAATCCAATCCATTATATTTTGCAATCTGTTCTAAACAATACTGCATTGACCCATGCCAGCCAATATCAACAATTGCACAAGATCCTTTCATTCCAATTTGTTCAATATAAGCTAGCAGCAATTGCCTTTGTTGCTGTGATTTTTCGTAAATTTGTTCTTTCAGACATATATAAATTTGTTCAACTTCTTTATTATTTTTCAATCCATCATATGCATAATCTTTTGACAGTTCCCACTTATGCAATTCCGCCAGATGTTTTCTCTCTGTTGCGTCGTATCCATAATATTCCAATAATTTAGAAAGTGTAACATATTTCTCCCATCCCAAATACTGCAACGAATCCTGATACCCACTTGTTGTATACAGCAACGCTTGTCTCAGACTTTTGCGTGAAAAATGGACATATTGTGTGTCAAACTCCGCATCGTATCCTAATTGCTGAAATGCCAGATCCATCATATATCCATCTCTGGAAAAAAAATAAACGCGATGTATCTGTGCCTTTTTCAGACTTGTATACAACCATTTGGTAAATCCATAGAGAAATGGCCCAAAATAATCGATTCCAAACTGATAATATGGTGACAAATTTTTCACAGATGTTTTTTTAAAAACTTTCTTCATATTTTTTTCCAATAAATTTTGCCTCTATAAAAGAAACAATTTTCCTTTTCCAATTAATTTTTTCCGTATATAGATAAGAAAGTTCTTTTATCTGATCTTTCTCTACCTTTTTGTCCCTTACCTGCTGTTCCAACCAAACATTAAAAATAATCTCGCTCACTCTTCCATAAAATCTGCTTTGAAAAGAAGAAAGATTATCTTCTCCTATTTTCTGTTTCAATGTAAACAAAATATCAAACAACCATGTGCAATATTCATTCATAAGTTGTCTGCTCATAATACACATATTAAACATATAACCATAGGTGCGATTTACAACGGCATCAAATGTATTCACATATTCTGGATACTTTTCCTTTAAAATTTCTTTTGTCAAATCCAATTGTTCAGCATAATGTGTATGTGCATAATGCGAATACAAAGTTTCAATATAATATTTTCTTTTCTTTGGAACAAATATCTGGTAACATTCCAGCATTGGTTTTAATTGCCTATAAGTTAAAATCCCGTCAAACGGATTCCTTTTTTTTGTTCCAAAATAGCGTCTGTAATGTACCAAACCGATATAATCAGAATCTAAATTTTTCCATGCCCAATATAAACCTGTTAATTCGCAAAATGATGGATTCAATATTGAAATATTTTCTCCAGTGTTATCCTTGATATATCCCAAATCCAACTCATTTCCATCGGAATCTTTTTTCCCCTCCGCACCAACATGCAAAGGAATATACATCGCGTCTGACGGCATTTTATATTTTTTATGAGTTGCTACAACAATTTTAACTGAATATTCACTCATTAATATAATTCCTTTTTACAATACATATTTTTTTAAAATTTTTATTTTTCGCATGATCCAGGATGCTAAAAATGATAAACATACAAAAATCAAACAAAATAACAGTGTCATCACTGGATAAATTTTAAAACGAATTGGTGTAATCTTTAGGAATCGATACACAAACTGAATAAATAAAGGATGTATTAAATAAGCCCCAAAACATAATCTATCTACTCTCCAAAGCCAGAATTTCTCACTCCATTCCTTAGATACAAACATCAAAAATACTACAGCTGCTAACACACCAATTACTGGACTGTCATATGAAGTCCAAACTTTTGGATTCCAACTCATGCTATTTAAAATCCAAATCAATGCCACACAAATTATTGCAATTATTCCGATTAGTTTTCTATTAACTTTCTCTTTATTTTTGAATAACCAATGTCCCAACAAGACATAAAAAACCGGATATAAAAACTGGCTGTTAAAAGCAATTTTCAAATTACTTAATCGAGAAAATAACGGAAAACAAAAATCAAGAACAAATAGTGCACAAAGTACTAATTGTATTTCTCCCTCTGAAGCATTATCAACAAATTTCTTTAACACGGGCATTATTAAATAAATTCCGATTAAAGCATATAAATACCAAAGATGTCCAAAACCTGTATCTGATAAGGAAGCTAAAATAGCCTTATCCAATAAGCTAATTGATAGTCCATCTGCCATTACTAATTTTAATGCAGCATACGGAATACCAAATACAACAAGAGCAAGCAAAATTCTCCTTGAATACTTAAAGAGCCACTCACTGGATTTAACATGCATTTCTTTTCTCAAAAACAGCATTCCCGTTATCATAAAAAATACCGGTACTGCCCAATACATCATTTGATATGATGCATTAAAGAAAATCTTTTGCATTTTGCTCAAATCAAATAGTTCTTGATTTTCACTTAACGTACTACATGTATGAAGATAAATTACACAAATTGTTGCAAATATCCGTAGATAGCTAATGCATGACTGCCAATTATTGTTTTTTCCATGGTATACATCAAACAATTTTTCATCATTTTTTTCCATATTTTACCGCTCACATCGCACCTTCATGTCTCAGCACGACTCCCACTGTTTTGCACAATATTTTCACATCAAGTTCCAGGCTCCAGTTCGCAATATAACTGCGATCAAGTGCTACCACCTGTTCAAAATCCGTAATCTCACTGCGCCCACTTACCTGCCACATCCCGGTGATCCCAGGTTTGATTGCCAGGCGGCTTCTGTGGTGCAACTCGTATTTCACCCACTCATCTTCCGTTGGTGGACGTGTACCTACCAGAGACATATCCCCTTTGAGCACGTTCCAGAACTGTGGAAACTCATCGATGGACCAGTCGCGGATCTTATTTCCAAGCCCCTTTTTTATCGTTCCGTCCGGCAGACGCCTGCTGCCGATGATGCGCGGGTCAAAATCCAATTTAAACATCATTCCGTCCGATACACGGTTTTCTGCGGCAAGTGCTGCTTTGCGCTCCTCCGCATCCAGATACATACTGCGGAATTTATAGCACGTAAATTTCTTGCCATTCTTTCCGACTCTGGTCTGTCCGAAGAAGATCGGACCGGGCGATTCATGATAGATCATCGGTGCAAGGATCAGAAACAGAATTCCAGTGAGGATGCATCCGACGATGCCTCCGAGAATATCCATCAACCGTTTGAGAAACAATTCCCAGGTACTTACGGTACGGATGCTTGTGGTCAGCACCGTGTATCGTCCGAGATTTTCCACAAACTGTTTGTTTGCCGCCAGATCCATCCGGTTGGCAAGCTTCAGATGTACCGTTACTCCCATCTCCGTCAGCTGGTCGATCCATCTGTCTACCCGCGGATCATTTGGCTGCAGATCGATAAATACTTCATCCACCCATGCATGGCACAAGTAATCCATAACAGATTCTCCCTCTGCCACAAATGGGATGTCCCCCAGTTTTTCGGGAAGTGTTTTCTTTTCATTGACATCGATCACAGCGATTCCTCGAATCTGAAACAGTTCATAGCTGTGATGTTGGATATCTTCCCGCACCTGTGGAAGATTGGCCCAGTCGGTCAATATCACGATAGAATTCTTTCTTCCAAGCCGCAGATTCCGCAATACATGCCGTTTCCAGAGAATTCTTGTCCCATAACTGATTATAGCATAAAAGATAGCGGTCAGAAACAGTGTAATACGAGAAAAATCACCCGCATCTTTCACAAAGAACAGATAAAACACGGCAAACAGTATCACCAGGCTGACCTGACGCATGGTTGCCGCCAGTTCTATGAGCAGTCCACGTTTCAGAACGTTCTTACATGTATTTAAAAAGAACATCATGCATACATCAATCAGGATCAACACGATGGCAAGGTTTCCATACACGGAATTGGAATATAAATTCAGATTCCGGTGTCTGACGAGATATGCCAGGAAAAAAGAAACCTGCAGACACAGAATATCCAGTATCACAAAATCAATGTGTTTGATCCAGCTGTTTTTTGCTTTCTGATACATGATGTCTCCTTTCTTTCATTTTTATGATTCTTATTACTTTTGTTCATTCCCAATTTTTTCTATGGGAAAGGGCACAGCAGAATCAACTCTGTGCGCCCTTTTCAAGAACCCGAGATTATTTAGAAACTTTCTTTACGGTTCCTTTGAATCCGGCTTTCTTCAGCTGAGCCTTGAATGCTTTCAGCTGCTTTGCAGACATACCGGAAACCTTGATTGTCATCTTTTTGGTGTCTACACCCTTAAATGCAGTCTTGTCAACCTTTACGGAAGCAGACTTGATGACGATTGTCTTTACAGACTTTGCACCTGTAAATGCCTGAGCGCCAATGGTCTTGATGCTGGCTGGAAGTGTAACAGTTGTAGCTTTTGTAGCATTTGCAAAAGCCTTTGCTCCAATTACTGTAACCTTGTAAGAGACTCCATCTACAACAACCTTAGAAGCTACTGTAACACTCTTCTTTGTTGTCTTTGGTAAAGCCTTTACGGTTGCTGTACCGTTTGCTGCGGTACTTACCTTTGCGCCATTATCAGCCTTGACGTTTGTCTGTTTTTCCGGAGCTGGAGCTACGGTTGCAGAATCTGTTGCAGCATAAGCAGTACAAACAGATCCAAACATCATAGTAGCAGCGGTAATACCTACCAGCACCTTCTTGATTAATTTGTTCATTGGGATATAATCCTCCTTCCCTGATTATTTATGTGAAAACCCTTTCGGGGAATCACCTACTTCTGCTCTGTGCCATAGCCATAATATCCATGTTTTCCATAGTAGCCATAGCCTTTTCCATAATAACTCTTGCCATAGTAGTTGCCATATTTGTGATAATATCCATTTGCAGCGCCTTTGGCACGGCTGAGTGCAATGCCGACAACCGGACACCCGGCACGCTCCAACTGGCGGATCGAATTACGAACCATTGCCTTTGGCGTTTCTCCTGCGCGGACAACCAGCAGTGCGCCATCACACAGCGAGCCAATCTTTTCTCCATCCGATACCAGATTCAATGGTGGAGCATCAATAAACGTATAACGATAATTTTCATCCAGTTCCTCAAATGTACTTGCCAGTTTCTGTCCTTCGAGAAGCATGGACGGGTTAATAATATTTTCTTTATTCGGAAGGAGATCTCCCGCTCCGATATTGGTACGCAACACATATTTGTCCAGCGTATCGTCACTTGCCAGATAATCGGAAGTTCCCAGAATTTTTCCATTGTCTTCCCGGACAATCTGATATTTGTCAACCATAACACTCTTGCGCAGATCCATGTCCACAAGAATGCTCTTGCTGCCGGCTTCTGCCATCTGCCGCCACAGCTGCATGGCAATAAAACTTTTTCCCTCATCCGGAGCGCTGGATATCACCATGATTTTTTTCACTTTGCTTCCAAGAAAGCTCACATTGACGCGCAGACGGTTTAGTGCTTCCTCTACCGCATACGGAAGTTTCGGCATATTCTGGACTGTCGCACGGTTTTTCGGTGTAAATTCCATTACTTTTTCTTCCTTCTTTTCTTTTTCTCTTTACTGATCGCTTTTTCTACCTCATCAGAAATTTCTTCGATATCCCCCTCCGGAATAACGGTAAACGGCATGATACCAAATTCTTTTTCGACATCCTCTGCCGTATTTAAGCTGTCGTCCATAAGCATACGTACCACGAAGATCACGGCTACAAGAAGCATTGCAACAACCGCTCCGAGAATAATATTTTTGGCAAGGTTCGGCGAACTCGGTTCATCTGGAACCACTGCATATTCCGCAATGGTCGGCTGTGCATTCTCAGATGCATTCATAACTTTCGGAATATAGGTTACCGCTGTATCTACAAGTTCATTGACCATCGACTGTGCAAGTTTTGGATCATTGTCCTCCACCGACACGGCAAGTAACCGTGAATCTCCAACAACCGAGATGCTTACTTTCTTCAAAAGATCTTCATATTCCATATCCAGATTCAGGTTATCAATCACTTCATTGAACACGGGACGGATTTTGATCAATTCGGTATAGTCCTGGGAAAGGGATGTTCCGATATTGAAATCCGACAGATCAAGCACACTTCCACTGGATGCGGAAATCATATACATTTTTGCAGTTGCCGTATATTTTGGTGTGATCAGAAAATGTGTGATGGAGCCTGCAATCACTCCCCCGATCACAAATGCGAGAATCAGCCATACCAGCTTTGCCCGCAGCAGATAAAAAATTTCAAGCAGATCAATTTCGGTTTCTTCGCTGTTCTGCTCTGTCAGTTGGTTTTCCTGGTTCATTCGTTACTTTCCTTTCTCTTGCACCAGTGGATACAGTTGTTTCATGGATGTCTCCAGTGAATCTTCATCCATATAAAACTCCCAGTGCTTTTTCCCATCGTGCAGCTTTTCTCCAATTTTGGATGTACCGTCGATTGTGATAATTCCTTTGTCAGTATATCCCTGCATATCCTTTAACAGGGCAGTTAGATCATTCATCTTAATATCTGTCGTCGCATACGGGCGCAGCCGGTCATATAATTTCACGGTCGCATTGACATCCCCCGCATTCTGTTTTTTTATCTTTTTCATGAATGCGTTTAAAAAGATCTGCTGGCGGCGCATACGCTGCGTATTGCGATCGTCATCCATGGCATACCGGGACTGCATGAGCAGTTCTGCCTGCCGGTCTGTCAAGGTAAGCGTTGCACCTTTCTTCATAGCCGGATCCAGCTTGGTCATATCATCTTCCAATGTAACGGTTACTCCCCCCACCTCATGATTCAGAAGTGGCATTGCATCCATTTTCAATGCATAGTATCCATCAATAGGCAGCCCCCCAAGCATTTTGGATACGGTCTCAACCGTATTGTCACAGCTTGCAGCCTTGTCCTTTCCATACCAGTGTGCCGTACAAAGCTGCATCTGTGCACTGGCATTGGCACTTCCGTCTTGCAGAAGCATTGGCACTTCGGTGATAGTGTCCCGGTTCAGCTGCAAAATTCCATATGTTTTTTCTTCTTTGTCCACAACAACAAGCATCAGTGCATCTGCCATCGAACCATGATATTCTTCTCCTTCGGCATCTTCGTTTCCGCTTTTGTCGGTTCCGATAAAGAGATACGTCTGAACCGGATGGGCAAATTTCCAGGTTTTTTTATGTAGCTTGATCGAGACGGTTTTTTCCTGAAATTCTTTCCAGACACGCTGCGTTTCATTTTCTGTGGCTGCCTGCCGGATACGCACGTCGTGCCGATCCATCCCACGGATGATAAAATATACAGCACTGATTACAAGTACGGCAATGATAATTTCTATAACTGCACGCATGGTTTTCTTTTTTTCGCTCACTGCAGTACCTCCCTGGTCAGGCGATCCGTTTTCTGGAGGAACGCTTCGCCAAATCTCTTTGTAAGCACGATGCGCCCCTCGGCAAGATTCGGATGCCTGGTATCCATGTTGTGGCAATCACTGCCAAGAATAATGGTTGTGGCTTCTTTTGCAAGCTGAAACGCTTTATGCCTCTTTTTCCAGTTCAGAAATACGCCTGCATTCATCTGCCTGTATAATGGAAGTTCCATGACCGCATTCCAGATTTCTTTTTTCTTCTGGAATTCGTAATAACGCTCAATATGGGCGATGACAACCTTCAGTTTCTGGCGCTGTACCAGTTTCTCCACATCTGCATAAACAGCAGAATCCCACTGGGCAAACGGCATTTCCAGAAGAAGTGTCTGTGTTCCTTCCACACAAAGTTTCGGGATCATTCCGGCACTTCCGATTCCCTGAAAGTAGTAGACTTCCGCTGCCAGATGCAGCTTCTGATCCAGATTTGTCTCTGCCATTTTCGTTTTCAATTTTTCATAGCTGCGCTGCCTGCGCAATAAAAATTCTTCCACAGAATCTTTCTGTGCATAAAAATGGGGAGTTGCTACGATTTCATCAACCTGCTGCTCCCTCTGTGCTGCTAACATGTTCAGCGACATTTCGACATTTCGGCTTCCGTCATCGATTTCCGGAAGAATATGTGTATGAAAATCAATCAGCATTTTTTATGGTCCATAATTATTTCATAATCATATTTGTAACAGAAAATATTTTACCCCATATCTTTACCCTCTCACAGTACGTTTGCACGCAAAAATTGGCGAATTTTACCGGTTTTCCGTTTGTAAACGCACAAATACTCATGCCCTAAACGCGCCTATATTTTACGTTTGAAAAGTGTTTATTATTTTTCAATAACTGATACTATCTTTATATAGAAAAAATTGGAAGTTTTTGGAAGATACAGAGGATCACAAAATGAATAAGAAACGGGAACCTTATGATAAAATTGCAGTTGGCGAGCGAATCCGACATAAACGAATGCAGCTTGGACTCTCTCAGGATGAACTGGCCGTCCGGATCAACCGTGCAACAAAATACTGTTCGGATATTGAACGCGGGATGTGTGGCATGTCCATTGAAACGATGCTGGCAATTGCCAAAGCATTAGATATGAATTTAGACTATATGATGTTTGGAGAAATTTCTGAAACAGAACGGGAGTGGCAGCAGAAAGATGCTCTGACCCTGATCCATATAATAGAAAAGGCGCCCGCCTCCCAAAGAAATTATGCGATACGCCTTCTCAAACTATTTATTGCTGCAACCGGTACTTCCTCTACATAGACCCGTTCTTCTTCACGACTTCCGGTACCGTCCGGAAAAGTATTTTCACATCCAGTCCCAGACTCCAGTTTAAAATGTAATACCGGTCCAGTTCCACAACTTTTTCAAAATCCGTAATATTACTGCGGCCGCTCACCTGCCACATTCCGGTGATTCCCGGTTTGATGGCCAGACGGCTTCTGTGGTGCAGTTCGTATCTGACCCACTCATCCTCTGTAGGCGGTCTCGTCCCTACCAGAGACATGTCCCCCTTTAAGACATTCCAGAACTGTGGAAACTCATCGAAAGACCAGTCACGGATAAAGTTCCCGATTCCTTTCTTCACCGTTCCATCCGGCAGCTGTCTGCAGCCGATGATACGCGGATCAAAATCCAGCTTAAACATCAGCCCGTCTGTGACTCTGTTTTCTGCGGCAAGCTGTGCCTTACGTTCTTCCGCGTCAGTATACATACTCCGGAACTTGTACAGCTTAAACTTCTTTCCGTTTTTCCCCACACGGATCTGGGAAAAGAATACCGGTCCGGGTGACTGAATCTTAATGGCGGGAGCCAGAAACAGAAACAGAATACCGGTGAGCACACATCCCACCAGTCCCCCGATAATATCAAACAGACGTTTTACAAACAGTTCTCCGGTGGAAATCGTATTGATGCTTGTGGTTAACACGGTGTATCCCCCAAGACGCTCCACAAACTGCCGCTGTGTTCCGACCATCAGTTTATCTGCCAGCTGAATATGCACCGTAATTCCCATCTCGTTTAACTGCCGGACAAGATCATCCAGCTGGGCACTCTGCAATGGCAGATTTACAAATACTTCATCCACCCATTCCCTGCAGAGATATTCCACCACATAATCACCTGCTGCAACCAGCGGAATTCCCGCAATTTCCGTCGGATAATCCTCTGGCATGTTTCCGATCACAGCCACACCCGATATCTGAAACATCACATAACGTTTCGCCCGGATATCCTTTTCCACCTGAGACAGCCGGTCAAAGTTTGTGATAACCAGTACGGACTTGTTCTGCTTCAGATGCAGCGTGCGAAGAATATGTTTTTTCCACAGAAGTCTTGTTCCATAGGTAAGCAATCCATAGAATAATGCCATGAGAAAGAACGTGATTCGCGAAAAATCTCCCGCATCTTTTACCGAAAACAGATACAGGACAGCAACCAGTTCCACAATCGCCACATGCTTAATGGTTGCGATAAACTCTACCAGATATCCACGTTTTAATACATTTTTAAGTGTATTCAGGAAAATCAAAAGACAAACATCTATCAGGATCAGAACGATAGACAAATTTGCATATATGTAATTGGTATATAGATTGACAGTTCTATGTCGTAATGTATAGGCTAAAAAAAATGCCACCTGCAGGCAAATCAGATCCAGAATCATAAAATCCAGATGCTTTACCCAATTGTTTTTATTCTTCCGGTACACAATATCTCCTCATTTGTATACAAACTTACTACTACGATTGTACCAAACTCCGGTGTAAAAGTCCATAAAAGAGGGAGGATATTCCCATGAAATACCCTCCCTTTTATTTTCATTTTCACTTATCGATACTCTGCAAGATTAATACGGATCAGAGCCTTATGCAATGCAAATTCCGCGCGCTTCAGATCCAGATTGTCATTTCTGTTGTGAATCCGCTCCTCTGCTCGCTCTCTTGCGGCTTCCGCACGCTCCAGATCAATCTCTTCCGGCCATTCTGCCAGTTCTGCCAGAAGTGTTACCTTATCTCCCAGAATCTCGGCAAATCCGGCATGCACTGCTGCCACCTGTTCTTCATCCCCATGATGGATCGTGACAAGCCCCGGTTCCAGTACCGTTGTAAGTGGAATGTGATCACGATATACACCGATCTCGCCGGATTCCGTATTAAACTCCAGCAGATCCGCAGTTCCCTTATAAAAAACGCGGTCCGGCGTGATGATTTCTACATCAAATGTCTTTTCCATCTCTGTTTCCTCCAGCCGGCACACACATTACCCTGCATATGCCGCCTTTACCTCATCAATTGTTCCGGCATTCAGGAAATAACTTTCCGGCACGTCATCCAGTTTTCCATCCAGAATCTCACGGAATCCGCGGATGGTCTCTTCCACCGGAACATATTTGCCTTCCAGTCCGGTAAACTGTACTGCCACAGAAAACGGCTGCGACAGGAATCTTTGTACTTTACGCGCCCGGCTGACAACAAGCTTATCATCCTCCGACAATTCATCCATACCGAGAATTGCGATAATATCCTGCAATTCTTTATATTTCTGCAAAATCTCCTGTACTCCACGCGCAACCTTAAAATGTTCTTCCCCGACAATTCTCGGGTCAAGGATACGCGAAGTAGAAGCCAGCGGATCCACAGCCGGATATATTCCAAGTTCCACGATGGAACGATCCAGTACCGTTGTGGCATCCAGATGTGCAAACGTTGTGGCCGGTGCCGGGTCTGTCAGATCGTCGGCCGGCACATATACCGCCTGTACGGAAGTGATAGATCCGTTCTTTGTGGATGTAATCCGCTCCTGTAGTGCCCCCATCTCTGTCTGTAAGGTCGGCTGATAACCTACTGCGGACGGCATACGTCCGAGCAGGGCAGACACTTCCGATCCTGCCTGTGTAAAACGGAAAATATTATCAATAAATAACAGAACATCTTTTCCGCCTTTATCACGGAAATATTCTGCCATCGTAAGTCCGGTAAGCGCTACACGCATACGTGCCCCAGGCGGTTCGTTCATCTGTCCGAACACCATGGTTGTCTTATCGATAACTCCCGACTCTTTCATTTCATAATACAGATCGTTTCCCTCACGGGTACGCTCTCCGACTCCGGTAAATACCGAATATCCACCATGCTCTGTGGCAATGTTGTGGATCAGTTCCTGGATCAGCACAGTTTTTCCTACACCGGCTCCTCCAAACAATCCGATTTTTCCACCTTTCTGATATGGGCAGAGCAGATCGACAACTTTAATTCCTGTCTCTAACATTTCCTGGGAAGTTGCCTGTTCCTCAAACGAAGGTGCCTTCCGATGAATCGGCCAGTGCTCCTTGGTCTGCGGAGGTGCAATTTCATCGATTGGCTCTCCCAGCACATTAAACAAACGGCCAAGTGTTTTTTCTCCTACCGGTACCGAAATTGGTCCTCCCGTCGCTATAGCATCCATACCGCGGACAAGTCCGTCCGTCGGTCCGAGTGCAATACAACGCACGGTATCATCCCCCAGATGCTGTGCTACTTCAACGATCAGTTCTCCGCCCTTTTTTAAAGGAATACGGATTGCATCATTGATCTCCGGAAGATGTCCTTCCGGAAATTTGATATCGAGCACGGCACTGATCACCTGCGTGATCTTTCCTATTGCTCCTTTATTTTCCATGTTTCTTCTCCTTTATTACGTCACTCTATCGCATTTGCTCCCGCAATAATTTCCGTCAATTCCTGTGTGATAGATCCCTGTCTTGCACGGTTATATTTCAGGGAAAGATCCTCTATCATCTCTTCCGCATTGCTTGTTGCGGAATCCATGGCCTGCATGCGGGCACCGTTTTCACTTGCCACGGCTTCTACCAGTGCCCCATAAAACAGACTGGTCACATATTTTGGAATAATCTGATTCAGAGCCTCCTGTTCGTTTGGCTCATAATTCATAAGAATTTCTCTGGAAGACTTTTCCTCCGAAGGTTCACTTACTTCCACCGGAAGCATACGGATCAGCTGCGCTTCCTGACTAACGGTATTTTTAAAATGCGTATATGCCAGATAGATCTCTCCTATTTTTCCTTCCGCGAAATCGTCGAGCACTCTCTTACAGAGTGCTGCTGCATCCGGATATGTCGGATTTTCCATAATTTCCGAGGCATCTACCTCGATGTGATATCCTTTTCGCTCCAGTATCTCAATTCCTTTTCTGCCAACTGCATAGATCACGACATCCTCTTTGGCAACATCATCACTTTCTGTGATCAGTTTCACCACATTCGCATTATATCCTCCTGCAAGTCCACGATTCGAAGTCAATACAACGATCGCTTTCTTTTTGGATTCCCCGCTTCTTAAGTATGGATGATCAATATTGCCGCTGTGTGCTAAAATGGAACTTACCGTCCGGTACATATACTGAAAATAGGGATCTGTCTGTTCTGCCCGCCCTTTGGCTTTCTGGAGTTTTACGGTAGAAACAAGTTTCATGGCTTTGGTAATCTGCTGTGTACTCTGGATACTTCCTTTTCGTCTTTTTATATCCCTCATAGACGCCATGTGTTATCACCCCCTGTTATCATACCCTCACGCCAGGTATTCTTTTTTCGTTTCCTGAATAGCTGCTATCAGTTTCTGTTCCGTCTCCTCATCGATCACCTGCGTCTCTGTAATCTTTCCGGTAATCTCCGGATATCTGGTATCAATAAGTTCGAGTAACGCATCCTGAAAATGCAGAATTTTCTCTACCGGAATGTCCATAAGATACTTTTTCACTGCCGCATAGATGATAACGATCTGTTTTGCAACCGGCATCGGCTGATACTGCGGCTGTTTTAAGATTTCTTTTAATCGTTCTCCCTGTGCCAGTTTCTCACTCGTGTCTGCATCCAGTTCGGAACCGAACTGTGCAAATGCAGCCAGTTCCCGGTACTGTGCCAGTTCTGTACGGATAGGCGCCGCAATCTTTTTCATCGCCTTGATCTGTGCGGCTCCTCCTACACGGGAAACGGAAAGTCCTGCATTGATTGCCGGGCGGAAACCGGCATTAAACATCTCCGTCTCCAGATAAATCTGCCCATCTGTGATAGAAATCACATTGGTCGGAATATATGCAGATACATCTCCCGCCTGCGTTTCAATGATCGGTAATGCCGTCAGGGAACCTCCTCCCAGTTTGTCCGACAGACGTGCCGCACGCTCAAGCAGACGTGAATGCAGGTAAAAGACATCACCCGGATAAGCCTCACGGCCCGGTGCACGCTTTAACAGCAGCGACAGGGTCCGGTATGCCATGGCATGTTTGCTCAAATCATCGTAGATAACAAGTACATCTTCGCCATTCTCCATCCACTCTTCGCCGATTGCACAGCCGGAATACGGAGCAAGATACTGCAAAGGCGCAAGTTCACTTGCCGTAGCCGCAACAACGGTTGTATAACTGAAAGCTCCATACTCTTCGAGTGTCTGGACAATATTGGCAACGGTAGAAGCTTTCTGGCCGATTGCCACATAAATACACTTTACCCCCTGCCCTTTCTGATTAATAACCGTGTCAATTGCAATCGCGGTCTTTCCGGTCTGACGGTCTCCGATGATCAGTTCCCTCTGGCCTCTTCCGATCGGCACCATGGAATCAATGGCTTTGATACCGGTCTGCAGTGGTGTATCCACTCCCTTTCTGGAAATGACACCGGATGCCACACGTTCTACCGGACGGTATTTATCCGTTGTGATCGGTCCCTTTCCGTCAATCGGCTGTCCGAGCGCATTCACAACACGTCCGAGCAGTGCATTTCCTACCGGCACTTCTACCACACGTCCGGTTGTTTTAACCGTATCTCCCTCATTGATATTGTGCTGACTTCCGAGAAGTACCGCACCGACATTATCTTCCTCCAGGTTCAGTACCATACCGTATACCTCTCCCGGAAATTCTAACAATTCTCCCTGCATCGCATTTTCCAGTCCATGGATACGTGCAATGCCGTCCGCCACCTGAATGACGGTTCCCACATCTGCCACTTCCAGCTGGGAAGCATATCTTTTGATCTGCTCCTTAATGACAGAACTGATTTCTTCTGGTTTTAAATTCATGGAGCGCACTCACCTACTTTCAATTGTATACGTTCTAAGTCTCTTGTCAGATGTTCCAGTCTGGTCCGGACACTGCCGTCCACAACACGGTCCCGGATCCGGATGACCATGCCTCCGATCAGTGCGGGGTCCGTGGTATAATGTATCTCAAACTGAACGTACTTTGTCGTGTCGAGCAGCTTTTGTTCCACCGCCTGTTTCTGTTGCGGTGTCAGTTCCATCGCCGATGTGACATAGGCAGTACCTATTTTTTTATACTCTTTGACACGGTCAATAAAATAAGTGAATACCTGATCTGTCTCCTTATAATGCCCTTTTTGTACAAGCATCCTCAGCAGTCCCACCAGTTCATCACCGATACGTCCTTTGAAAATATCCTCGATCAGTCTGACTTTTTCTTCTTTTTCGATTTTGGGATGATTCATCAGGCGGGTCAGTTCTGTATTTTCACGCAGAATCTGTGCAACAGCCTGCGCCTCTTCATATAATTGATCCACCATATGTTCTTCAACCGCCAGCGCAAACAAAGCATCCCCATATGTTTTGGATACTAATTTTGCCATGTCGATTCACCCATTTCTTTTAATGTTTCATCCACAAGTGTGCTCTGAATCTCTGCGGTAATGGAAGATGCCACAACTTTCTGTGCCATCAGGGATGCCACAGTGATCATTTCCTGTTTCATGTCATTCATGGCATGCTTCTTTTCCAGAAGTGCCTCCTCCTGTGCATGTTTTACAATGCGTGCAGCTTCTTCCTTTGCCTCATTGACAATGCGGTTCTGGTTCTTTAACGCCTTTTGTCTGGCATCTGCCAGAATCGTTTCCGCTTCCTTGTCAATTTCTTTTAACTTTGCCTCATACTCCGCTTTCAGCGCTGCTGCTTTTTCTTTGTCGGCGCTGGCCTCATCCAGTTCCGATGAAATGTGATCCTGACGGTCTTTTAAAAGTTTCCGCGCGGGATTAAACAGCAGATATGACATCAGCATATAAAGGAAAAATACTGCAATTGCCAGCAGGGCAGCATCAAAGAGCAGCTGTGGATTTAAATCAAATAAAAATTCCTGTGCAGCTAACACTCGTTTGCCCCTCCTTTATCCAAGCGGATGTACAAAAAGTAAAAGCAGTGCGACAACAAGACCATACAGACCTGTCGTCTCTGCAACTGCCTGACCTAACAGCATGGTGGACATAATCTGTCCCCTTGCTCCCGGATTACGTCCCACGGCTGCTGCGCCGTGTCCGGCTGCGATACCCTGTCCAATACCAGGTCCGATACCTGCAATAACTGCAAGTCCTGCACCGATAGCCGAACATGCTCTGATTAAATCCTGTCCTGAAATATTCATAGTAAAATCCTCCTTAAATTAAATACTTGTTTTGATACAAGGAGCAAATCGCATGAGAGTTCCGCTTACGCGGAAGCGATTTGCGTAGGAAATGCATTCTAAAAATGCATTTCAATCTTCTCCACATGCCTGTGACACATAAGTCATTGTGAGCATACAGAATACATACGTCTGGATTGCTCCGGAAAACAGATCAAAATATACGTGCAGTGCTGCCGGCCATGCCGTTGCAATTACCCCAAGCAAACCGTATACCAGTGCCATGATTACGGTTCCTGACAACACATTTGCAAACAGACGCAGCGACAATGAGATCGGTATTGCAATCTCACTGATAATGTTGATCGGCGCCCAGAGTGGAAGCCATGGCGGAAGCGGTGAACACATACCTGTCCATATTTCTTTCAGACTCTGGTGTTTTGCCTTGTTGAAACGGATCATGAAAAATGTGATCAGTGCAAGTGCAAGCGTGGTTCCGTAATCTGCCGTTGGCGGGCGCAGGCCAAACAATCCAGATATGTTACTCATCAGTATAAAAATAAAAATCGTGCTGATATAGTTGACGAATCTGGGTGCCCACTTTCCCATGGTGGAATCCACCATTCCGTCTAATTTTTCTACAATCAGCTCGATTATATTCTGAAAAGTATCCGGTTTTTCGGTGGCATGCTTTAACTTGCGATTGGCAATCACAGCAAAAATAACCATTACTGCCATAACAATCAAAATACATGCGTGGCTGTCGGTGATCCAGACTTCCTGACCAAATACTTTTACTTTAAAAATTCCATGAATCATAAAGTCGATATCCGACGCCAGTAAAATCCCCTCATTCATATAATCACCTCCTTCCTTTTACTTTCTCCCATAAAGGCTGAAGATATGCTCCAATTTTTAAACCAAGCAGCCCAAGAAAAGCCGCAATCAGGTTTCCCCATTGAAAATACCCAAATAACACGAACAAAATCACCACTACTACATAACGAAGAATTGATTTTGTGACAATTCTTCGCGTCGCATGTGCGGTGTCCCCCATCGTAACAGAATCAAAGATCACAGTTGCAAGATTGATTGCCATCCCCACGGCAATTGCAATGCCAAACCATACCCCGATGGAATATGCAATCCTGTCCTTTACAAACCATACCCCGATCAGTTCTACAATCACCCCATATAATAAAATTGAGACGACCAGCCCCGGTAATGCTTCGTTAATCCTTTTTAACATGGTTTTCTTTCTTTTCCTCCTGCCTGTATAGTTTCCTTACTGTCTTATAAATATTCGTAAACCCTGCCAAAGCTCCCATAAAGAAAAACGGAATCATTAACCAGTTAATCCCTGTCAGATTTCCCAGCCACACTCCCAGTATACTGCATAAAAAAATCGGCACCAGCATACTGATTCCAAACTGAAAAATGAGTGTTAATGTCTGTATCACGGATCTGTTGTCTTTTTTCATAGCCTTCCTCCGTCCCGATGGATGTATTATACCTCATTATTCGTCGTTTTGTCTATAAAATTCCATAGTTTTTAGAATATTTTATCATTTTCACCAATCATTTTCTTTAGCAGCCAGCTAATCCGATTGACAATCCCAGAGCCTATGGACTATAATAGACGGGATATAAAGCGGAAAGCAAAGTGTGAATATGATGAATACAAAAATAGAACGTGTCAATCCCGAACAGATTGACGAAACAATTATGGAAGAGGCCGGACGTCTGATCGCAGAGGGTGAACTGGTCGCTTTTCCGACAGAAACGGTATACGGTCTTGGCGGAGATGCCCTGCATCCGGAAGCTGCCCGCAAAATCTATGCAGCAAAAGGACGTCCTTCGGACAACCCCCTGATCGTGCACATTGCGGACTTTTCCGATATGGAACGTGTTGCACGTGAAGTTCCGGAGGCTGCCCGCAAACTGGCCGGTGCTTTCTGGCCGGGTCCCCTGACGATGATCGTCTGGAAAAGCGATGCCGTTCCGATGGCAACAACCGGAGGAATGGATACTGTCGCTGTACGGATGCCGAATCACCCGGTTGCACTTGATCTGATACGCAAAAGCGGATGTCTGATCGCTGCGCCAAGTGCCAACACATCCGGTCGTCCGAGTCCGACAGAAGCTTCTCATGTTGCAGAGGATTTATCCGGTCGGATTGCCATGATTTTAGATGGCGGCCCGGTCGGTATCGGCATTGAATCTACCATCATTGATCTGACCGAATCAAAACCTATGGTACTGCGTCCCGGCTACATTACGCCGCAGATGCTTTCCGAGGTGCTTGGCGAAGAGGTTATCATTGATCCGGGCATTATTGCTGCAGATGACACACGCAAACCGAAAGCTCCGGGTATGAAATACAAACATTATGCCCCAAAAGCCGATATGGTAATCGTAGACGGACCATCGGATGCTGTTGTTTCCAAGATCAATGCACTGGTGCACCAAAAGCAGGAGAACGGACAGAAAGTGGCTGTCATTGCCACGGAAGAATCCGGACCTTCTTATCACGCCGATGTCATTCTTTCCATGGGCAGCCGTTCCAACGAAGACGCCATTGCACAGCATCTGTACAAAATTTTGCGTGAGTGTGATGAATTGCATGTAGATGCCATTTATTCAGAAAGCTTTCAGACCCCTCGCATCGGACAGGCCATTATGAACCGTCTGCTCAAAGCGGCCGGTCATACCGTAATACATTGCGATTAGGAGTAATTATATGGAGTATAACAAACTGATTTTCGTTGCCCAGACGGGAACCTGTCGCGAGGCAATGGCAGCCGGTATCATGGGAGATTTTACCTTGCGTCATCCGCTGGAGATCTTATCCCGTGGACTTGTTGTACAATTTCAGGAACCAATGAATCAAAAAGCCGAAGCTGTCTTAATCAGCAACGGTATCAATATGGAAAATTATGTTTCCCAGCAGCTGACGGAAGAAGATCTGACAGAAGATGCCCTTGTCATTACCATGGAAGAAATTCACCGGGAGCGCATTTTAGAGCAGTTTGAAAATGCTGTTCCGGAAAATATACAGGTTCTTACCAAATATGTCGGGGACGAACTGGAAATATTAGATCCATACGGAGGTGCTTTGCCAGCCTATGGACTCTGTTATGAAACCCTGCGCAAATCAATCAAAAAACTTGTGAAAAAACTTAACGAAGAAGAAGGAGAATAAATTTATGGGAAAAGTAGTCGTTATGGATCACCCGCTGATCCAGCACAAAATCGGATTAATGAGAAGAACCGAGACCGGCTCTAAGGATTTCCGTACACTTGCAGGCGAAGTTGCAATGTTTGAGTGTTACGAGGCAACCCGTGATCTGGAGTTACAGGATGTGGAGATCGAAACTCCGATCTGTAAGACAACCGTAAAAGAATTAAAAGGAAAAAAACTGGCAGTGGTACCGATTCTGCGTGCCGGACTTGGCATGGTAGACGGTATGCTGGAAATGATTCCTGCTGCAAAAGTCGGACATATCGGTCTTTACCGTGATCCTGAGACAGCAAAACCAGTGGAATATTACTGCAAACTTCCGGCAGACTGTGCCAACCGCGAAGTATTTGTCGTAGATCCGATGCTGGCTACCGGCGGATCAGCCATCGCAGCAATCCAGATGCTGAAAGACAAGGGTGTAAAAAGCATTCGTTTTATGTGCATCATTGCTGCACCGGAAGGTGTAAAAGCACTTACCGATGCTCACCCGGATGTTGATCTTTACATCGGAGCACTTGATGATCATTTAAATGAACATAAATATATTGTTCCGGGTCTGGGAGATGCCGGTGATCGTATCTTTGGAACCAAATAATCAGATATTACAATATCCAGGGGGCAAAAGTCAGGATTGACTTATTGCCCCTCTCGTTATTTTACAGAAACTGCAAAGGAGGCTAACACATATGAGCACAAAACGACAGGACTACATCAGCTGGGACGAATACTTCATGGGCGTTGCCATGCTCTCCGGTATGCGTTCCAAAGATCCAAACACACAGGTTGGAGCCTGTATTGTCAGTGACAAACACAAAATTCTTTCCATGGGATATAATGGATTTCCAACAGGATGTTCCGATGATGATTTCCCATGGGTACGCGAAGGCGATGACAACAAATACTTTTACTCTACCCACAGTGAATTGAATGCCATTCTCAACTACCGGGGCGGAAGCCTGGAAGGATCCACCATATATGTTACGCTCTTTCCATGCAATGAATGTGCCAAAGCCATTATCCAGTGTGGTATCCGTGAAGTCGTTTACGACAGTGACAAATACGCTTCTACCCCGGGTGTGATCGCATCCAAAAAAATGCTGCGCGCCGCCGGTGTGACACTGCGCCATTATGAACACACGAACCGGGAAGTAAAATTGTCATTGTAAGAGTTGAAAAAAATAAATAAAAAAGACAGCTACGAACGCTGCCTTTTTAGGAGAAGGTATTTTTACTATGGGGTATAGCAAAAACTATATATAATGTATTGGGGGGTTTTTACAGTGATTATAGTACCATGGATCTACACAGAAGTGTGCACAAACTTCACAAAAGTTTGACATCGTTTTTGTGCACTATGTATACAAGAAAAAGGCTCTGCCGGAAAATTTTTCCCGACAGAGCCTTTTTCTGTCATTTTGACCATCCAGATCTTTTATGCTTCAAATAATGCTTCAAACTCTTCGCGTGTAATCTTTTCTTTCTCCAGAAGAAGTGCTGCACAGCGGTCAAGCACATCCCGATGCTCGGCAATGATTGTTTTTGCCTTCTCATAAGACTCATCAATGATACGCTTTACTTCCACATCAATGGCAGAGGCAATTCCCTCACTGTAGCTGTGTGCATGTGCCAGATCACGTCCGATAAATACTTCATCGTCATCATCTTTGTAGCAGATCAGGCCGATATTTTCGGACATTCCATACCGTGTCACCATATCGCGCGCCATCTTGGTGGCCTGCTTGATATCCTGGGAGGCACCTGTGGTAATATCATCAAATACCAGTTCCTCTGCAACACGTCCTCCGAGATCTACCACGATCTCCTGCAGCATTCGTCCCCTGGAGTTAAACATCTCATCCTTCTCCGGAAGCGGCATGGTATAACCCGCAGCCCCGGCACCGGTTGGGATAATGGATACCGTATGCACCGGTCCCACATCCGGCAGAAGATGAAACAGAAGGGCATGTCCGGATTCATGATATGCTGTAATTTTCTTTTCTTTTTCGGAAATCACGCGGCTGTGTTTCTCCGCACCGATTCCCACTTTGATGAATGCTTTCTGGATATCTGCCTGCTGAATATATGCCCGGCTTTCTTTTGCTGCAAGAATGGCAGCCTCATTCAGCAGATTCTCCAGATCTGCTCCTGTAAATCCCGCAGTCGTCTGTGCGATCTGTTTTAAATCAACGTCATCTCCCAGCGGCTTGTTCTTTGCATGAACCTGAAGAATTTCTTCACGGCCTGCCACATCCGGTCTTCCGACTACAATCTTTCGGTCAAAACGTCCCGGACGCATGATCGCCGGATCAAGAATATCCACACGGTTGGTTGCTGCCATCACGATAATTCCCTGATTAACACCAAATCCATCCATCTCAACAAGCATCTGGTTTAAGGTCTGTTCGCGCTCATCATGACCGCCTCCCATACCTGTACCACGGCGTCTGGCCACAGCATCAATCTCATCGATAAATACGATACACGGTGCATTTTTCTTGGCATCCTCAAACAGATCACGGACACGCGAAGCTCCGACACCGACAAACATTTCTACGAAATCGGAACCGGAAATACTAAAGAACGGTACTCCGGCCTCGCCTGCAACGGCTTTTGCCAGAAGTGTCTTACCGGTTCCCGGAGGTCCGACTAAGAGCACACCTTTCGGAATACGTGCACCAAGGTTTGTATACTTCTTTGGTGCACGCAGAAAGTCCACCAGTTCCTCAAGTTCTTCTTTTTCTTCTTTCAGACCGGCGACATTCTCAAATGTCATATGGTTATCTTCCTCGGTGGAAAGCTTTGCACGGCTTTTTCCAAAATTCATCATTTTACCGCCGCTGTTGTTTGCTGCCGCATTGTTGCTCATAATCATAAACAGAATGAAGATAGCACCAAAAATAAGAAGATATGGCAGAAGTGTCATAATCCAGCTCTCTGACGGCACATCATCCACAACAAACTGGGTAAAATCCTTTTCTTTTAATTCTTTCTGGATCTCGTTCACATCTGAGGTATACATCCGTTCCGTAGAACCATCTTTCAGTTTGATATTCAGATAACCGGTCGGTACTTCACGGTTCTGCTCTACCCGGATACTGACAACCTTTTCCTCACTGATGGCTTTCCAGAGATTATTCTGTGTGAAATCACTGGTTGTACTGTTGTTGGTAAATGTATACCACAAAATAATCACAAGCAGGATCAGCATCGCATAGACACCAAATCCTCCAAATCGGGGTCTGTTCTTTGTATTCAATGTACTACTCTCCTTTTTTTAATCCGCATCTTCCACGAATCCGATATACGGAAGATTACGGTATCTCTGATCGTAATCAAGACCAAATCCGACTACGAACTTATCCGGTATCACAAATCCGGTATAATCCACCTGCAGGTTTTCTACCACCCGGCGATCCGGTTTATCCAGCAGCGTACAGATCGTAAGAGTTTTTGGATTACGACTCTCAAACAGCTGCATCAGCCGGCTTAATGTATTTCCGGAATCCACAATATCTTCCACAACGATCACGTTCTCTCCTTCAATCGACTGTTCCAGATCCTTCTTGATATTTACGACACCGGAAGAATGGGTCTGTGCTCCATAACTGGATGCTGATATAAAATCGATCGTCATTGGCAGCGCAATCCGCTTTGCAAGTTCTGTTGTGAAAAAGATAGATCCTTTCAGGATACAGACCAGATAAACCGACTCGCCTTTGAAACGTTCCGTGATCTGTGCACCGATCTCTGCAATCCGCTGATTTAACTGTTCCTCGGTCAGATATACCGATATCTCATGTTTCTTACTGTAATCCATCCTCTTATCCTCCTTCAATGGCTGCTATTACTGGCAGTGATCTCCAACACCCATCGGGTTGCATCGGAAATCCCTGTGCCATATGCCATACGCCCTCCGACAATCCAGAAGATTTCATCCTCCCCGGCCAGAAGCAGCTGCTCATCTCTATGCGATGCCGGAATCTTTTCATTGACGAAATAATCCTCCAGCTTCTTGTGATGTCCTGCCGCATCCAGCACAAAATAGTCTCCTTTTCGGCGGTTACGTATAGCTAAACTATCTTTTATCTTATCATAATCAAACCATTTCGTATACATTTTTCGTGGAATTTTATCGGTATTCCCATCATACAGAAACTTTTTAAACGAAAATTTCCATTCACCGGCCAGCAGGTTTTCCGGCAGCCGGTCCGTATCTATCGGCAGACAGATCTTTTCCGTTTCCTTTCTTTTTCCCATGATTTCGATCACATTGTAAACTCTTGTGGCGGTCAGTCCATAGGGCAGTTTTACATATCTTCCGGTCTGTTTTTCCAGAAGGTCCGCCACTGCCTGCAAATGTGCCGCCGTAATATCTTTGCATGCCCCAGCGGCTTTCCAGACGGCTTTGCGGATCAGCCGCATCCGAACAGCCTGCGAAAGCTCTGCCAGCCCGTCCGTATCCAGTTTCACATGTTCCTTCTCCCCGGAAATAAATTTTTTCTCCAGGGAAACCGTCTCTTCTTCCAGATAATCTCTTACCTGCTGCAGCTGTTCCATCGCCGTCTGCATATGCTGTACCGCCTGCGGATTCATCTGTATCAGTTCCGGAAGCACCCTCTTTCGCATCCGGTTTCTGCTGTAGGACTCGTTGGCATTGGTACTGTCCGTACAATATCCCTGCCCCCGCTCCTCCAGAAATTGTTCGATCTGTTCCCTGCTGCACTGCAAAAAGGGACGGATATAGATTTCCCCGTTTGTTCCTGTCCGCTGTGGACGCATCCCGCACAGTCCATCCAGTCCGCTTCCCCGGATCAGCTGAAACAGCATGGTCTCCGCATTGTCTTCCATATGATGCGCCAGTGCGATCCGGACGTTTCTGTCCTGCCCGGCTGCATCCGCAAACACCTGATATCGCAGAATTCGTGCCGCCTCTTCTTCTCCCAGATGATGTATTTTGGCATAACGTGGAACATCAACATTCCGGATATGACAGACAATCCCCTTCTGTTTACAGAACTGTTCCACAAACACTGCGTCATTTTTACTCTCTTCTCCACGAATGCCATGCTCCACGTGGATAACCTCAAGCGAAAAATTCATTTTCGTGGAAAGTTCATACAGAATCAGGCACAGACAGACAGAGTCCGCACCGCCGGACACTCCAACGAGTACCCTGCCTCCCTCCGGCACCATATTCCACTTTCTCATAAATTTTTCTACCTGTACGATCATTATTTCTCCCAGATTCCGCTTACCACTATTGTCATATCATCCGGTGCATGTCCTCCTGTAAAAAGCATCACATGTTCCATCAGCTTTTCAGCAAAAGTACCTGCGTTCTCTGTTTTTATCTCTTTTATCATTTCCGCGAGCTTTTCTTCCGGATTTTTCACATGTAGATATTCTAACACACCATCCGTAACCATGACAAGAAAATCCCCATGTGTGAGCTTTCTGTGGATGACATCCCCGGTACAGGACGCATCGACTCCCGCCGGAAGTGTGGACGCCCGCAGGCACTCCACCCGGTCTTTATGTTTCAGAAAAGATGCTGCTGCACCGATTTTGGTAATCGTCATCTGCCCACTGTACAGATCCAGATCCATGAAATCCAGTGTAGAGTAAGACTCACGATCTCCCTGCAGAACCATTGCCGAATTCATCATGCGGATAGCTGTCTCCTGAGGAAATCCTGCTTCCATAAATTTCTGCATCAGCTCTACCACCATATCGCTCTCCCGGAATGCAGACGGTCCGCTTCCCATACCATCGGAGACACATACATGATAATGCCCATTTTCCATCGAAAACAGAGAAAAGTTATCTCCACTGACACTCGATCCCTCTTCTTTTTCCGAGGCAACCCCGGATAATGCATAAAAGCAGGTATCTTCATACGCTGTAATCATAACCGGTTCCTGTGTCAGTATGGATCTGGTATCCTCTTTCAGCCGAACCGCCATGCCTGAAGCACGCTCGAGCGCTTTTCGATAATTTTTAACAGGAATTCCGCCTCCCCACTTACTTGCCACCAAAGCGGTCACCATGCGCCGCTTTTCTTTGTCCTCATAAACATGTATCTGTTTTACATCCAGTCCCCGTTCCCTTGTCTCAAACGCAATTTTTGCCAGCAGAACACGCTCTGTCCGATCCATACACCGGATTCCCTGATCCCAGTCCTGCAAAGCATCCGCCATCGCATCCAGCTGATCCGCGATTACCTTGCGGTTCTCCTGCAGGCGGTGATACCATGCCTCATTGAGTTCCATACGGGAAAAAGCCCAGATTGCCTCTTCCACCATCCCGGAATAACGCGGACACTCTTCCATAAAATTCTGACTTAAAATTTCTTCTTTGGTACTGTGTTGTGCAACTGCCTGCAGCATCCGGCGGATTTTTATCCAGAAATCCGGTTTCTGCTGCTCTAAACACACGACACATCCATCGCAGTCCGCACACAACTTTCCGGTAATCTCCTGGGCAAGAATATCCAGATGATCCTGCTGTTTTAGCTTTTGCCTGCCGTCCATCGCGGCAAATGCCACGGAAAGCTCGTCAACTGCCTCTGCAAATGCATGAATCCGCCCCTGAGGGTCCATTCCAACCATCGTTTCCACGCCTTCCTGTTCCACCCGGTTCTTATGTCTCTCCCGGAAAATCTGACTGCCCATTCCGATTCCATAATGGAACAATACTGCCAGTGCAAACACGATCACACCTTCGCTGATGCCAAGGATCAATGCCTTTTTCTCCATATTCAGAATCAGAAGTCCCGATGTATTCATCGCGATCGTGGTAATTCCCGCAATCATTCCTGCCGTCCATCCGCTGCAGCGCCTGTTTGCCCATATATAAAACCGGATTGCGATTCCCAGTACAAAAAGAATAAACAAATATTTTACAATCGCAGCCACCGGCATGCACCAGCCCATTCCCACAACCAGTCCTATGTATAGCAGAAAATTTCTCTTTTTATCCAGACAGCATGCCGTGTAAAATGCCGGCACCACCGGATAATATCCCATGATACATAACATACTTGCCGCCAGCCCGAATACTGCATAGATCATTTTTCCGATCAGCGATCCTATCCCCATTGTTTTCCATTGTCCTGTACGCATGATACACCTCCAAAAAATTGTTTTCGAGGGACAAGTATACACAGACAATGACGCATATTCTGTCAGATTTTCTGTGGTTTTCAAAAAAGTTTTCGCTCAAATCTTCCATCAATGCATTAAGGAAAAAGAAGAACCTGTTCAGACAGATTCTTCTTTTCTACTTCTTTTCCTTGAAGATGATTTCATTCTTATAAGTCAGTCCAAGCTTGCTTTTTGCCACATCTTCAATATATTGTGAGGATTTCATATACGTCTCAAGATCATCTATCTCCGTAGATCTCTCGGTTTCTTCCTCATACTGCTGTTGTAATTCTTTTTCTTTTGCCGCATATTCCGCATCTTTTGAACGTATCCTGCAGATCTGAACCGTCATGACAACCAAAAATGCAAGCACAATGATCATGATTCCTGCAGTACCGCTTCCACGGCGACGCTTTTTAGTTTTTCTCATGTTCTTTCTCCGATTCTTCAGGCTTCTTTCTTTTACGAAGCTTATTTAACTTTATTGTAGTCATTTCCCGGAACTTTTTCAACCTCTTTTTCAGATAATGAATCTTTTCCGTCAGATACCGCATAACAAACCGACTGCAGAAACTGTAATAAATCCACGCTCCCAGAAGGCTTCCCAGGAGTACATAGCCCCGGATTTTTCCATTATTTACCTGACAGAGATGCAGAAAAAAACAAAGCGAAATAACCAGCCAGTATACCAGATCCTCTAAGGAAATCATAAAGATCCCATGCGGAAAAATTCTACGAACTACACGGATTCCGTCATATGCCGCAAATGCTATCATCCCAAACAGAAAAAAATGTACAAAAATCCTGCCCTCTTCCACTTAACCGAACCACTTTCCAAAGACACCCCGGCCAGGTGTTCCGGAATATTGAAGCATATCCACGGTTCCATCAATTTCCACTTCTTTTTTCTGCAGGTCCAGCCGGTTTACGTGAAGTTCTTTTCCCTTAATCGTCAACCGTCCGAGTTCTGTGTCAAGGATAATCTCATTTGCATCAAAATTTACAACATCCGTTACACCGGTAAAACTTCCGCTTTTCCGGTTCTGCAGGATCAGCTTATGCTGCCCTGTGCTGTTTGACTGTCCTCTTTCTTCCATACAAGCGCCCTCCTGTTAAAGAGTATGCGCCACACTTCTAGGATATGTATTCAAACAGATCTTTCGCCTGTTCTTTTTTGGTCGTATCCTGAATATCCGTAACACGCACTTTTACGGATTTCTGTCCAAACAGAATTTCTATTTCGTCTCCGACTTTTACATTGGTGGATGCCTTGGCAGGTTTTCCGTTTACCATAACACGTCCTGCATCACAGGCTTCATTGGCGACCGTTCTTCTCTTGATCAGGCGTGATACTTTTAAAAATTTATCTAATCTCATATTATTTCTCCTTATAACAGAAAAGAGAGCGTCCAATGACGCTCTCCCACATATTCCACCAGAATTAGTTCAGGGAATCCTTTAAAGCCTTACCTGCTTTAAACTTCGGTGCCTTAGAAGCTGGGATTGTGATTTCCTGCTTTGTCTGTGGGTTTCTTCCAACTCTTGCTGCTCTCTCAGAAACCTCGAAAGTACCGAATCCAACTAACTGGATCTTCTCACCCTTCTTCAGCTCCTCAGCAACAACATCTGTGAATGCCTTAACTGCTGCTTCAGCGTCTTTCTTTGAAATCTCTGCCTTCTCAGCTACTGCTGCAACTAACTCTGCTTTGTTCATGTTAAAATTCCTCCTATGGATTCCTATATTATATAATTCGAGTTCCTTCTCTCAAATTACTTACAAATCTATTTATACTTGTTTTCCATCCTTTTGTCAAGGAAAAATGCGATATTTTCGGGCTTTTGGGCACTTAAAAACAACCAAAATTCTGTCCGAAAAACCGTCATTTTGACACAAGCGAACTGGAGGATGTCATACTGGAAATCAGATCCTTGAGTGTATCAAGCTCTTCCTGCCGGTTCTTGTACTCGCTCTGACTGCTGCTTTCTGAACTGCTCTGACTGCTCCCCTGTGAGCTGCTCTGGCTGCTGCTTTCTGAGCTGCTCTGACTGCTGCCTGTTTCACTGGAATCTTCATCCGCAAGATTGATAACAATTGTCGATTTCTCCGAGTTGACATATAAGTTCCGCTTCCAGGTATCATAATCCGAAGAATATACCGTAATTGTATGGCTTCCATAGGTTAATTTCACCGGCTTCTCATAGTCCGTTTCTTTTCCGTCAATTGACAGCACCGCATCTTTTGCATCGATGACAAACTGCACCTTTCCGTAAGACGGTCCTTCGCCTTTTAAGGTGTCAAGATCCACATTTGTAGTCTCGCCACGCGTAATCGTCACTTCCGTACTGCCGCCCCATCCGTCATTGGCTACGCGAAGTTCATAGGTTCCTTCCGGCACCTGAATCTCCATATCCGGTGTAATTTCCGCAAAAATCTTTGTGCCCAGCTGCAAAAAACTTTCTTCAAACAGTTTGGTGTTGGACAGTGCAAGCGTTCCCTGTGCGGTTGTCACACGCACCGCAAGAATGTTTTTATCCCTGCCGACAACGCTTAACGTATCCCCATCCGACAAATCTGTCATCTGGATTCTTTTATCTCCGGAAAACACAATCGTGTCATCCGTATAGCGATATTTTCCATCTCCGATCTTTAGCATGTCCAGATCCGGATTTACCGAAAACCGGGTGATATTGTCGTATACCCATGCCTGATCCGAAATCCGGGCTTCCGTGAGGATTCCTTCGCTGTCTACATCCCCGATGGTCACAAGCAGACCGGGTTCAAAACTTGTCACAGGTGTCCGGTTTCCGTATTTGTCATAAAAACGGGTGCCTGTTCCGTAATAATACCGGTATTCCATTCCATCCGCATACCGGTACAGCTGGAGACTTTCCTGAATCTGATCGACTGCGGTCAGCAGAAACTCTTCGGACTTTTCCGTTTCCGTGGAATTCTCCTGTGTTTCCTGTGTATTCCGGTCTGCGATGGAATGATGAAAATAGGTAACTCCGTCATCTGTCGTCTCCTCCTGCTGTCCACATGCCACAAGCAGACACAGCCAAAAAAGCAGACTCAAATATGTAATTGTTTTTTTAATTCTGTCTCTTCTCATATCCTTAGTATAGCTCATTCTTCACAGAAAAGAAAACAAATTTTCCAGAAAATGTTCCCTTGCCGGCTCCGCTGCAATCAGCCGGTTTAATTTTTCAATATCTCTGCCGGATACCCATGCTTTATGCGAGTTACTGTAGTGATTGGATACTTTCCAGAATTTCTCTGGAAACAGAAGCAGCACATGCAGCAGCTGTTTTTCTTCCTTGCACAATTTTCTCTGCTTTTCATAGGCTTCCAGAATATGTTTTCCCATGTCCGTACTCCAACTGTTTTTTTCCAGAATCTTACGCAGATAGTTTGCCAGATCCACCATCTGTTCTCCGTAAAACAGATTTTCATAATTTACGAGCCGGACCCCCTGTGCTGTACGAAGCATATTATGCTGGTTACAATCCCCGTGACAAAACCCCCTGGTTCTCCCCTGGTCTTTTCGCTCCTGCAGCATCCCGACCGCTTCTTTCGCCTGTGCGATATAATGCGTATACTGTTCCCAGAATGACCGCTCAAACTCGTTTCGGGTTTTTCTTGACTGCACAAAATTTTTTACCAGGATCAGTTCCCGGTAATGCCGGTAATAGAGCACTGCCGGTTCATTCTTTGTATTTTTCATAAAATCCGGAATTTCCGTAACACAGGATGAAACACAGCAATGAAACCCTGCCAGCGCCTGGGCACCGGCAGCTACATCTTTCTCCCGACCTGTCTGGCATTCATTTCCCTCTACCAGATCTTTCAGCCAGAAACGCATGCCACTTTCATCCGTTACCACACACTGCCCGTCTTTTGTCAGACTGACCTGTTCCACCGGATATCCCTTTTCCTGCATGCTGCATAATATTTCGCGCACAAATTTTGCGCGTTCTGCAGATCCCCGAAACGGTGCAAGTACTTTTTTCCCCTGATCCGTCTCACAGCAAAACACACCTCTGCCTTTCGTGATCTGTTTTATTTCTATGTCATATTGCTCCAACATTGCTTCCGGCTGATAATACAAAATGAAACCCCTCCCACATGACTTGAATCTATTTTCATCATATGGAAAGGGTGTCTTATTTATTCCTGTTTTGTCTGTTGCAATTGCAAAACAAGTGCAAGCAGCGTCTCTTTATTATTCAGTTGCGGTTCATCAAGAACCTGTTCATACAGCGCCTGCAACACTTCTCCCATTTCTTTGCCCGTTTTCATTCCCTGTGCAATCAGATCCCTGCCGTTTATGGCAAGATCTTTTTTCTGCACACACTGGTGTTCTTTTAATATCTCACGATAAATTTCTTCGTAGGCATCAATATAGGAAAGCTTTTTCTGCCGCTCATACATGCTCTGCGCCAGTGTATCTGCACGCTTTACCGCAAACAGAGCCTCCATATTTTCCACTCCGATCCTGCTGATCGCACGGCGCACATTGCGCGGTGTCACGGCCGGACGGTCATCATGATAGCGCACGAGCAGGCATACGCGTTTTATTGTTTCGTTGTCAAACTTCAACCGCCGCAAAATAACCCGTGCCATTTCCGCACCTTCCGCCGGATGTCCTTTAAAATGATTCTGCCCTTTTTCATCTGTCGTTACACACACCGGTTTGGCCACATCATGAAGCAACATGGTCAGGCGCAGAATCCGGTCCTGTGGAACTTCCTGCATGGCATGAATGGTATGTTCCCCCACACTGTAACAATGATGTTTCGTAATCTGCGGGGTTTCCATCATCCTGTCAAACTCCGGGAGAAATACTCTGGAAAGTCCCAGCTCATATACCGTACGCATCTCCTCCGGATGTGCAGAGGTGAGCAATTTCACCATTTCGGTCTGGATTCTCTCCGCACTGACTTTCTGTAAATTGTCTGCCAGATCTGCCACAGCCTGTCTGGTTTTCTCCTCAATGGAAAATCCAAGCTGTGCGGCAAAACGCACGGCGCGCAGCATACGCAGCGCATCCTCTCCAAACCGGTCATGCGGTATCCCCACACAACGGATCACGTGCCGTTTGAGATCCCCAATCCCGTCAAATGCATCCACCAGTCCTGCGGTATCATTATATGCCATGGCATTGATCGTAAAATCCCGGCGTTTTAAATCCTCTACCAGATTTCCCGTAAAAGTCACTGTCTTCGGATGTCTGGCATCTTCATATTCCCCATCGATCCGGTAAGTTGTCACTTCATACCCCGTATGATCCAGCATAACCGTAACGGTTCCATGTGCAATGCCCGTATCAATCGTATGGGAAAACAGCGATTTCACCACCTGCGGTTTCGCGGAAGTTGTAATGTCCCAGTCCTGTGGGCTGCGTCCTAAAAGTGTATCTCTGACACATCCACCCACGGCATAGGCATCATACCCCTCCTGCTGAAGTCTGTGTATAATTTGCTTTACGTGTTCTGGTAATTGAATTTTCATAAAAATGCGTAGTGTCCTTTTTCCCCTGTTTTGACTTTATATAAAATCTCATCTGCGCTACGGATTAATTCATTAATATCTTCCTCTTTTCTCACATCCCCTGCGCTTGCAATTCCGATGGAACAGGTAATCCGCGATTTTTCGGTCGTCGTGATCGCATGGCCGAGATAATTTTCAATCTGCCGCTGGAATCCCTGCGTGGAATTGATTTTCTCATAGATTCCTTTTGCAATCTGTTCAAGAATTTCCCGGTCATCGGTATTTAAGATCATAATAAATTCATCCCCGCCATATCTGGCGACAAATCCTCTTCCTTTTACCGCCTTGCGGAAAATCTTTGCCATTTCCTTTAAGATCAGATCTCCGACATCATGCCCGAACGTATCATTATAATGCTTGAAATTGTCCAGATCAATAAACATCAGTCCTACATGATGTGTCTCCTCTGACATACTGTAACACTTGATCATCTGCTGGATCTCTTCATACATGCCGGCACGGTTATAAATACCGGTAAGCATGTCCGTAACCGCAGCTTCCTGCAGCTTGCGGTTCATCATATAAATCTTGTCGTTTGCCTCCATGCGATTGATCGAATACTCCATCTCCCGAAAAAGCAGGGAATAGATTCTCAGGTCATCCTCGTTGAGCATGTAACGTTCGATCGAACCATGCCAGTTATCCTTCATGCGGACATATGTGATCAGAAGGCTGGTCAGCTTTCCGTTTTTGAAAAACGGTGCTGCCACAAACGAACATACATCATCTATTCCGAAATAACCGATCGTATCCTGATGTTCCAGAAAACTGTCGCTGATCTTTGATACCGCAAACCCCTGTGGATATTCCAGCATGGTATTTCCGATCGCCGCTATGTCCGCTTCCGTCATCTCACATTTGGTATCGTTATAAAGTACATGGGCACCATCTTCATGGTAACAGATATACAATGCACAATCCAGGCTGAAATGATTCATAAACGTATTGAACGCATTCTGTACCATACCCTCTACGTTGCTTCCGTTCACATCAATCAGTTTCTGCCATGTGGAAATAAACTCCATCTGTCTCCGGGACGTTGCATAATCCTGTAAAAGGCCTTCCTGTTTGATCAGGGCTTCAATTTCTTCCTCCCGCACGGCACACGTTTGCGGATGCTCTCCCAGATCAATTTCCTTCAGGAGATTCATGGGAAGCAGCCGTGCCGCCTGGGAATTAATCTCCTCATGCTGCAAAAGCGTTGCGCGTTCCATCTGGCAGCGCTCACTGCGCCCCATTTCCTCAAACAGCTTCATTCTCTCTTTCCGGAATAAACGATAACTGAAAAACTCATTTCCCTCTGCCTGAAGCAGGAAACGCTCTGCCTGTTCAAAACTGACCAGTACCTCTTCCTTCTTTCCATCCATGCGGTTAATCATTGCCATGGAAAATGTGTATAGAAACATATCCTCATCACACTTGGCATAGTCATGGATGATTTCCTCGTTTTCATTTTCTTTTTCTTTCTCAATGATATAATTCAGGAACTGCCGGCAGTTAAGCAAGTAACGTTCACAGTTAAACCGGTCTTTCTGCATGATGCTCACAAGTGCTAAAAGACCATATAATTTTGACAGATTACATACACGCAGACTGTTAAGATGCAGTTTTTCTATTACCTTCATCGCCATCAGCAGATCATGTTCCGCCTTCGCATAGTTCTCCTGCATAATATAATTCAGTGCACGGTTGTAAAACACTTCCGCAATATCCTCTGGAAGACGCAAATGGTAAAACACCTCAATGGCACGGTTATAGTAATGCTCCGCCAGCTGGTTTTTTCCCATGGCACTCAGATTATATCCGATGCCGGACAGAATTCTGCCCTCATAAACATCATCCCTTGATTTCATGAACTGGTATGTACGCACGGAATACAGCATGGCAATCTCATTCATACCATTCGTTGATGCAAGCATAATGTTTTTCTGATATGCATCATATACCAGCTGCTCATTTCCAATCTCTTTTGCCAGTGCCACCCCTTTACTGAAATATAAAAGAGATGCCTCGGAACGGTAGGCCCTTGCAACCATCTCCGGCCGATTATCATATGCATAAATATAAATATGTGCCAGATGATTCCGGTAATTGTTCTGCATCAGCTTTTCAATCAGCCCTTCATGAATCGGGATATCCTGTATACAGAAAAAAATATTGTACCAGCCGGACATACGCGCCATAACAGACAAGAGTTCCGCCTTGAATATCTGTTTCTCATTCCCACTTTTTTGTGCTTCCTCCCGGGCATACTGTGCATACATTTCCGCCTGTTGCAGTTTGCCCTGATACATCAGGCACGTTCCCTTTAAAAAGGAACATTCACTGCGGTAAAACAGATCTTTCCGAACGGATGGCAGACGCATTGCTGAATCAACCATCTCCAGTGCCTTAGAAAGCTCTGCACGCAAAATAGCGGTACGGGTATACAATAGATAAAATTCCCGCAGGGTTATATCATCCACAAAAATATCTTCAAATTTAAGTTTATATTCAAGTTTCTGCAAGTACCATTTTGCCTGGTCACAATCCAGAAACGTAATGATTGTCTCTACCTTTGCAAGCATGTGGCTGTAATTTTTCTCTTCTGCCACATCCTCCGCATTCTCCCGGTTTCTGTGTTTCCCGGAACTTCCAATATGATAAATCTGGCTGCTGTCTTCAAGTTTTTCCACGATTGCATCCCACATGTTGACGGCCATATCCAGCCGCGGCTGCATTTCGTTTACTCCAAGCACAATCCCGATTTCCGTACACGGTTCTGTCAGCAGCCGGTAAATAAGTTCCATGGAACTGCGTCCTGCCAGCTGGAAACGGTTAATTACAATCATAATCGGCCGGTATTCCGTGAGTTTTTTCAGCATGGCAACGATGGCTTCTGTCATGCGCCGCTGCTCATATTCCACTTCATTTAACAGCACCCCTTCTTCCCTTTTGCAGATACCATCTTCATAGTACCCTAAAAACAAAGACCGGTGCAGTTCATAAGTTCCGCATTCGCGCAAAAAAGCTTCAAAATCTCCCTTTACAAATTTGCGGAACATGTCACAGATAATGTCCAGAAAAGGCGCATATGCCCCGGACAATGTCTCATATTGCAGTTCACAACAGGCAAAAAAAACGTTATCGTCTTCCTGATAACGTTTTTTATTCTCCAGCCCGGACACAGAAAAGTCATTGTTATAGCTTGCCATAACAATGTTCTTTTCTGCGTTTCCGATTCTGTGATATACCTGTTCTATAACACCATTAAAGTACTTTTCAATCATGGCTCCAACCCCCTATTTGAAATCCATAATCCCGGCTGATTTTTAATATGCCTTGCCCCAATATACCAGCTTATGTGCCGGTTTTCCACAGCATACACAAACATCTGAAATCTGTTCCTGATCATTAAAAGGCATACAGCGTGAGGTTACTGCCAGATCTTCTTTGATCTTGTCCTCACATGCCTGATCTCCGCACCACATACCACGGATGAATCCCGGTTTATTTTCTGCAATATCCTTAAATTCTTCGTAATTATGTGCATCCCAGATATGTGCATCACGATGTGCCTTTGCACGCGCAAACATATCTTTCTGAACGGTCTCTAACAGTTCCGGAATCTTTGTCTCGATCTCATCCAGGGAAACCTCAATTTTCTCTCTGGTATCTCTGCGGACAACCACACATTTATTTGCCGCAATATCTTTCGGTCCCAGTTCCACACGAAGCGGAATTCCACGCATCTCCTGCTCAGAGAATTTCCATCCCGGACTCTTATCGGAATCGTCCAGTTTTGCACGGCAGACTTTTCCCAGACGCTCACGCACTTCGTTTGCCTTATCCAATACGCCATCCTTCTGCATCTGGATCGGGATAACCATTACCTGTGTCGGTGCTACCTTAGGTGGCAGAACCAGACCATCATTGTCGCCGTGAACCATGATGATGGCTCCGATCAGACGTGTTGTCATTCCCCACGAAGTCTGGTGTACATACTGTAATTTATTCTGTTTATCGGTATACTGGATACCAAATGCCTTTGCAAATCCATCTCCGAAATTGTGACTGGTTCCAGACTGCAGGGCTTTTCCATCATGCATCAGTGCCTCGATGGTATAGGTGTCTTCCGCACCGGCAAATTTTTCTTTTTCTGTCTTCTGTCCGCGGACAACCGGCATGGCAAGGAACTCTTCACAGAAATCTGCATACAGATTCAGCATCTGGATGGTACGTGCCTGTGCCTCCTCTGCGGTTGCATGCGCCGTATGCCCCTCCTGCCACAGGAATTCTCTGGAACGCAGAAACGGACGGGTTTCCTTTTCCCAGCGTACTACAGAACACCACTGGTTGTACACCTTTGGCAGATCACGGTAAGACTGGATCAGATTTTTATAAAAATCGCAGAACAGTGTCTCAGAAGTAGGTCTGACGCACAGACGCTCCGGTAGCTGATTGAGTCCGCCGTAAGTTACCCATGCGACTTCCGGTGCAAATCCTTCCACATGATCCTTCTCTTTTTCCAGAAGGCTCTCCGGAATAAACATCGGCATATATACATTCTCTACGCCTGTTTCTTTGAATCTGCGGTCTAATTCATGCTGTATATTTTCCCAGATAGCATACCCATCGGGCTTGATGATCATGCAGCCCTTTACTGCGGAATAATCAATCAGCTCTGCTTTCTTTACGACGTCGGTATACCATTGTGCAAAATCTTCCTCCATGGAAGTAATGGCTTCAACAAGTTTCTTCTCTTTCGCCATGTCTTTCTCCTTTTCTGCGACCACTGTGCGGTCATTTTTTACGTTATACTCGTGTAAGCGTTTTCTTTTCTGCCCGCAAAATGCGCAGAAAAGCTCGAATATATAATATGACGAACACAGCCGATTGTCAAGATTTGCGTGAAGTGAAACCGCTCGATAACGGCTAAATGGGTTACTGTTCACTCAGCACCTGAATACCATTAACATTCTGTTTCGAAATTTCTCGGACTGATTTCATAGGTCATCTCTTTGCCACTGACCGGATGAACAAAATCGATATGATAACTGCACAGTGCCGGGGTTCCTCTTTCAGCCTTTCCATATTTGTGATCTCCGCAGATCGGAGTTCCAAGATGTGCAAACTGTACACGGATCTGATGATGGCGGCCGGTATGTAAAGTAATATCCAGCAATGCAGATCCTTCTCCCTGCCTGATCACCTGATAATCAAGTACCGCTTCCTGTATCTTATTTTGTGACGTTGCTGTATGCCGTGGTTTCTGCAATTGCAACCGCTTCCCGTCTGCCGGATGCCTGATGTCTTCCCGTTCGTTCTCCCTCTGCTTCTGTTCTATTACACAGGATTTATTTTCTTTCGGTTCAAATTGTATCCAGTCCTGCAGTGTTCCTGTCTTTTCATGCCCCGTAGCCTGTTCAAAAGTTTTTCCTTCCGGCAGCCGGACTTTTGCATAATATTTTTTCCCAAAGGAATGGTCTTTTACCTGTGCCGACAATTTTGCTGCCGCCTGTTTTGTTTTTGCAAACACCATCACGCCTTCCACTGGCTGGGGCAGCCGATGGGCTACAACCGTAAAACGGGCAGAATAAG